>FUFK010066169.1_pt1 | contig 23084 bp, 27 predicted proteins | sample 1021851 | NCBI WGS metagenome assembly FUFK01 (sample SAMEA51879418, study PRJEB19060) | metagenome | reverse complement strand
TTTTACACTTTTTACACCTCAAAAAAAAAATATATATTGATAGATTTATAATAGGTTTAACAACAACTCTTACTGGGATATTTTTGGCTGGCCAGTTGGTAGTCCTTCAAATATTTTTCTGGTATTCTCTTCGTTGAACTCAATATTTTTGCCTAAAGGGTGTTGATAATCAATATAACCCTCAATCATCGCCTCTTCAACATATTCACTATACGGGGGCGGTTTATCCCATTCATCACTAATTTTAAAATGTCTGTTAAGAAAAGGCGCTGTAATAGGCATATTTTCTTCACTATACAACATACAAGTCTGTCGGGTTAATATTTCTTTTGCTTCTCTAGTATATTGCTGTCCCGTTTCTTTATCCTTATGCTTAGAAATAGGTTTTATTTTTGAAGACCTACAATTCATATTTTTATGAATATGCCCCGAGACTGAATAAAATTCTTTATCAAGGCTTTTAGAAGTTATAACTTTCAACGGGATTTCAATTGCTTTATTAACGCCACTTTCTAATTCTTTAATTTTATTTAACACGAGCAAAAGTTTTGCTTGCTTTTCTTTCTGGGCATCAAGAGAAAGTTGTGTTTTTTTTGACGACATATTAATCGGCTTCTGTGTGCCTTAATCTTCACACATCTCAAAATCAATTTTTTTTTATTTTTTATTTACATCAATATTATTTTTTGTAAGACCTAAGCCGATACGAATATAGATTTTAAAAACTTACTTAAACTCAAATACCTATTATATTTTATACTGGATAAATGCCGAAGCCAAAATACGGGTCAAAAGAATATTATAAAGCCGAGTTAGGTAAAGAAAGAAATAAGAACAGATACGCTTGGGCGCAGATTTTTAATTTACAATCTCAATACCACGAATTATTATTAGAACATTATGAAAATGTTGAAAATCGGCCTGTGCCTCAAAATGGTGCGCCAACAGAAGAAGACAACTTTAAATTAACACAACACTACTATAAAGTTGTTCAAGACTTATACGAAAAAGCGAAAGCGCAAGTAGAATGTTCTATTTGTTTAGAAATAATAGAAAGTAAAGATTTAGAGATGACCAACTGCGGACATTCTTATCATAAACGCTGTTTAGATTTATTAATGGAAGCGAACCAATATGAGCGATATGTGCCTTGTCCCGAATGTCGTGAAAAAGTCTGGAATAAAAAATATAGTAATTAATATATGAATACTCTTATCGCAATCCCAAGTTTAGGGCGAGCCGATAAAATGCTTACACTTAAAAATAGTTTATTAAAAGGTTGGTATTATGATGTAAAAGTCATAGTGCCTCACAGCCAAGTTGAAACCTATAAACATTCAATAGAATATAACAACTATGATGATGAATGCCTTGTAGATGTTGTCGGGTGCGAAGCCAAAGGCATCGGCCCGACGAGAACATGGATACTAAATAATTATAGCGATAAATATGAATTTATAGTTATGATTGATGATGATATAGAAAAATTAACTCGCATACGCCACGGCAATATCACCGAAAAATGCGAACTTAGATTATGGATTAAAGAAGCGAAAGAAGTATTAAAAGAGAGAAATGCTTACTTCGGAGGTATAACATTATGCCCTAATCCATACTACGCAAAAGATAGAATTAGTAATAATCTCAAATACATAAGTGGTGCTTTACAAATATATCGCAGTAGTGATAAACCNATACCGCAAAATTATTTAAGACACTTTGAAGACTATTTTAATTGTATTGAATATTTTTTAAGAGATGGTATTATCTGTCGTTGGGACGGGATTATACCTACTACTAAAAATTATAATCCAGTCGGNGGGATTTGCGCCGACTATGGCTCTCTTAAAGAAAGACTTGAAGATGCCGACCGGGTCGCAGACAAACTTGTCGAACACTATGGCGAGAAGATTGTTAAAAAAGTTTATAAAAAGAAAAGCAGTCGTGGCCCCGAATGTGTTAATCTTAGACTAAACAATTATGCCAAGCCCTCGGCTAGCCCGTTAATGGGTCTTGGATATATAGACGAGGATTAGCGACACGCACAAAAACGGGCTCTTTGACTTTTTGAATAATAACATTAGAGAATTGCCCATAGCGCCCAAGTCGCAAGGGGTCTCTAACTTTATCATAAATAGTTTTTCTACAACACTTATATTTATCGCATAAGTCAAATGCGGTTAAGAAATATTCACTACCAGTTATATCGCCTTCATCACTAAAGTAAGTAGCCTTAAAGTGATAAAATGATTGGTTGTTGGTATTCTTACGACCCATATGTTTAATATATTATATAGTGTATAATTAAATCTTAAATCAATTTTTTTTTATTNTTTATTTACCTACTGCTTTCTGTGCTATTTCGTGTGCTTGCTCAAAGCAAAATCCTTTCTTCATTAAATCTTTCATCATATCGAGATGCTCTTTCGTATGATGTTCGCTATGTGTTTTCATTAAATCTTTTTGTCTTTTACTTAACATAGACCTTGGCTTCATAATTGGTTCGGGAAGTTTCATGGATTTCTTTTTACCATCTTTAGTAAATTCAAGTTTAAGAGGGCTGTTTCGCGTCATCGAATAATGTTTGGGCATTTATATAATATATTTATATAATAATGAGTAAAGAATTTTTATTTAATCCAGATAATCCCAAGAAGAGTTTTGATGTTTATGTAGATAAGAACCCTAAGGATACAATCCCTATTAAATATTCTACTATAAAAGATGTTAGAGATACAATTAAAAAGTTAGAGAAATTATATAAAAGTGATAAATACCCACACAAGAGAATATCCCAAGTTGCTATGATTTTGATGGTGCGATTACGAGTTATTAAAAATAAATCACCCAGTCCAGACCGAAATAAACGATTTGAACTCGCGAAAAGATATTTTGAATTTTTAAAAAAAAGAACTGGTGAAGACCCACGAGACAGAAAAAAATTAAAATTTAATGTGTAATAATATTATATGGTAAAAGTTGGAAGATACAACTATGAGAAATCAACTAGAAAAGATAAAAAACTTATGGTTCGTGTTAAAGGCAAACTAATCCACTTTGGTTTTACTGGAATGGAACATTTCAAAGATAAGACTGGTATATGGAAAAGTTTAGACCACGGCGATAAGAAACGCCGAAAAAACTTCTTAACTAGAAGCGCTGGTATAAGAGGCAAAGATGGTAAATTAACTAAAGATGACCCATTATCACCAAACTATCACGCCCGTCGTGTGCTATGGTAGTTAATCTATTTTTTGACTATAATATATTAGTATTTCTTTATCATAACATTTTTTACATAGATGTTTATATTTCATAGGTGCTATTACTTTTATATTACCAAATAACCCATAGTAATATGCTTTCGCTTTACTACACTCTTCACAAGAATACATAATCTAATATAATGTATAATCTAAAGTTTAAGTAGTTAATCAAAATACAATATAAAGGTTTTGTCCTTGAAGTATTCTTTCATATCTATATGAGAATTAAACTGATATAGAAAAGATTTATTGCTCGGAACTTTGAATATATGTCCCATTTTTAACAATTCATCAAATATTTTTTTTATACGATAGTCGTTGTATCGTGGGTAAATTTCTTTAAGTAGTTGTTTATAAGTCCCATACTTGTATGTAGATTTATCAAAAAGGCGTTTAGACATTAGTAAGTAATTCATTATTTTTTGAACTTCTTGTGGCTCAAGCATATATAATATAAAAATATTAGTTTTTTAAATATATGTCTATTGTATAAAATGTGGTCGTGTGCGATGTGTGAGCGTGAGTATGTAGTATTTACTAAAGTCTGCCCAGATTGTCGTAAAATTAAAAACTTTATGAATTGTTATTCTCGAGAGCGCGTGTTAGAGATTGTTGAAAATGTGCTGTCGAGAACCGAAGATAAACAAGATAATAAAATAAAAGACGAAGTCAAAAAAGTCATAGAAGAAAAACAAAGCCAATATGATTTAAGAAACTACAAAAAAAAAAATCAAAGTGTATAATATGTCCAAGAGAACCTTTCGTCAAAAATTTAATCTCAAACACGGCAAACCACTTAACGCCTCAAACAGCATCGCTGAAATCGCAAAGTTGTCTAAAATATCACTTCGCGCCGCTAAACTAATAGTTGAAAAAGGTGAAGGCGCATACTATAGCAATCCGCAGTCGGTAAGAAAATTTGTAAAGAACCCGACCCAGTGGGGTTATAGCCCGNTTNTANGCNTCNGTCAGCCNAGGTAGTAAAAGTAGTAAAATTGATGCTANAGAGTTAAGAGAAGGGCGTAAAGAATTCAAGGCAAAAAAGGTAAAAAAATGATGTAAAATCCACAACCTCATAACAATTTTTTTTTCTCTTACTGCTTTCTCAAATCCTTACAAGATTTTACCTTTTTTACTTGATGTAATATTCAATAGTATTTGTTGTTGGTATTTTCTTTGAGTTAATCAATTTCAAGTCTTTATAGAGTATATCAAACAAACTACGCCAAGTTGCTATTCTATCAAAATCCCAATTTATTCTTATTTTAAAATTTTTTTCTTTAAGCCTAATAATAGTTTTTATTCTATCAGTCCAAACAGACATGGGCGCAATATCGAACATCTGTTTTTTCTTCATCTGTTTTAATACATAGTTCGCCGTCATTTCTTTTTGAACTCTACTTAACTTTTTATAATCTATACAATCTATACAATCCATAGATATAGTGGGTAATCAAGTTTTAAATAGTTTTTTTAATTTGAATATAAAAATATTTATTTATAGTATAAATGAGCCATCACAGAGATACTCAACAATCACTCTTATCACAAATAGCAACGAATACTAAAAATGTTAATTTAAATGTCGATAGTCTTGAAGTTAATACTGACCAACTAGAAACAATTATGACTTCAATTGATACTCGCCTTGACCAAAGCATAGGACATTCAAATAATACTACCGGCATAGGGGACGGGTCAAATCAACTAAGAACTTTGGGTTTAGGTTATGATAGAACAGCAGGCCAAGTGAGAAGTTATTTAATAGATAGTGCCGGACACCAGCAAGTAGATTTAGTAAGCGGTGGTGATATTACTTCTAAGTTGGACACCTTTGCGGGCGCGGGCAATAATAATGTAGGTGAAGGGACTTCTAAACTTCAAGTATTTAATTATGGTCGCGATGTGGCCGCCGGCAACTTTAAACCTATGGTTGTTAATTCTTCAGCAGAACAAATAGTAGCACTCTCAGCAACCGATAATGCTGTTCTAGATAATATCTCAGCGCATACTGCGACTGTAGATGGTTGTGTGGCGAGTAATAAAATGAATGTAAATATTTCTTCTACGAGTGGTGGTGGTCTCGCGACAGAAAGCACACTTTCGGCAGCCGAAGTTCATTTAGGTAATGTTGAAACAAAACTCGGCACAATTGAAACAGACATAGAGGCAACAAATACGGCGTTAAGCACTATTGATGGTGTTTTAGATGATGCCGAAGCACACCTCGGCACAATTGAAACAAATACTACAAATAGCGAAACTCATTTGGGCAATATTGAGAGCAGACTACCATCAGCATTAGATAGTGGTAATTTAAAAGTTTCTATTCAAAGTGGTAATATCACGGGCTTTGCTACAGCGACTTTACAAGGGGGCGGATTACCAAGTGCTTTATCAAACGATAATTTAAAAGTATCCATTCAAGAAGGCAATATCACGGGGTTCGCAACATCAGCAAATCAATCTACAACTAATACAAAACTCGGCACCATAGAGACAGATATAGAGGCAACAAATACATTATTGACTACTATTGATAATGTCCTTGATAATGCCGAAACGCACCTCGGCTCAATCGACACTAATATTGCTTCAGTAAAAACCGCTGTAGAACTTCTTGATAATGCTGTCGATAGTAATGCTTTAAATGTAAATATGAATATTGCTGGTAATGATGTTGATAGTAATAGTGGTGTAAAATCCGCAAATACTCAACGGGTCGTCATAGCGACTGACGATGTAAATGTATCTCAAATCGCCTCCGCACAAACACTAACTACAACTCAATTACACAACGGCACAAGTATTAGTGGTAGTGGTGGTAGTGATACACACTCTACTTTATTTACATTTACATCAAATCCAAGGTCTATTACGATTTTCGCCGCCGATAGTAGTGGCGCAGGCTCTATATCCGGTAGTCAAATCGCCATATCACCCATGGTCTCTATGGATAATTCTACCTTCTTTGATTTATCTACTGCTCTTGCCTCGGGGGGCGGTTCAGCCAATCAAATTACTAAAAGTGAAATGTTAAGAGAAGCGATAGTAGTAATAGAAAATTGTAGATTTAAATTTTTAAAAGTTAAAATAACCAATAACGCGGGTGGCGCAATCAATTTTGATAGTTTTGTTTGTTTTTAATAAACTACAAATAATATGTTTTATAATAGTATAATATGAGATTAGTTCGATTAACTAGCGAAGATGATTTCGGCAATTTTGATACTAAGTTTGATACTGATATTGTTATTAAAAAAGGACAACAAATAGCACTTCAATCAGCCTCTTTCAGCGAACAGATAAATACACTATCTTTAGATTCGACTAATAACGAAATGAGTTTTCAGTTTAAATCGGGAACTCAAATAGATATTGTTTTGAATGAAGCAGATTATACTAACATCAATAAACAAGATTTATTTGACGATATTACAAACAAACTTAATGCGGGACTTGTGTTCGCAAGTGGTAAGGCGATAGGTCTTAACTTTTTAGCCGAGTTAGATAAAACAAGTGATAAAGTAAATATTGGCTATGCCCGTAGTGATTTTCAACAAGCCTTCGCGCGAATAAACGAGCAACAAGCAGAATTTTCACAAGTCGCTGGGGCAGACGCTATGGAGACATTAACAACTAAACTACAAAGTAAAATAGGGGACACGACAGATGACCGATGTAAATATGCCTCTATGGGCGGTTGGGCGGCCACAGGGGGCGGTATGATGTGGCGATTAAGAGTAAGTGATTTTAATAGAAATGGTAGTGGGGTTGATGATAATGGATTTACTATGGGTTTATCCGCTACACCNCCCTCAAACTGGATAAATAAAACTACTATGAGCGCTGATGAGAAAGCGTATGCTGTCCATTTTAAAAGAGATAATGAGAATATATTTACAAAAACATTAGGCCAAAACGCCTTTCAAGATAGTGGTGTTCAACCCGGGACGCTAGATGCTACGGGCGCTAGTGATAATAACGATGTTTTTGAATGGTCTATAAGTGAGAATAATTTAAGATGTATTCATTATAAATTAACTAATCCCGTTGACCCCGCTGGTGGGACTACTGCTACTACTTTAGTAAATATACCATATGTTCAAGGCACAAGGCTCTATCCATATTTAATTTTACACGGGGGCGTTAATTCTTGTAAGGTAAGACAAGTAGTTCATACTATAGACCCCTTCGCACCGCCCGTTCTTGCTGGCTCTGTTGGATTAAAACACGACGACAACCACCCCGATGTAGATTTAAATACTATGCTCGGTGCCGTTGATGTGCCGAATACTGGGGGCGGGACTGGTAATACTGATAATATACTATCCATGTCTGTTGCTCTACAAGAATTTTTTGGCTATGACGCAAATACCATTTTCTTTAGTTCGGGGCCGATTACCGTTTTTACTGCCGAAAATATATTCATAGCAACTTTGTCTAATGTTTCATTTATGATAGAATTAAGAAATATTCAAGTTGATAGTTATAANAGCGATACTGGACAAAGACAAAATATTATCGCAGTAATACCTCAACAGACAAGTGGCGCGAAAGGCATTATAGAATATGAACCTAATAATTTATATTTCATAGATATTCTACAAGAAACTCTCATAAGAAATTTTACCGCTCGTATATTAAGAATTGATGGTTCAAGACCTAAATTAAGTGGTATATCGGTATTAACACTTTTAATAAAAGACCCCTAAAGTCTGTGTAAAAAATGTAAAATCTTACAAGGATTTTACAACTATCCATACAATTTTATTTCTCATACACCTTTATCATATTCACGCAATATTTTACCTTTTTTACTTCTTTATATATTTATATGAGTGAAGGTGAATTAGTTGAAATGGCTAAACATTTTAAAGAAACTATAGAAAAGAAGAATGAATTAATATTACAACTACAAAAAAATATGATGATGATTTACGGCTTGATTAGGGCTACAGATGAGAATTACCACGATGAAAATTTAGTCGGTTTAATCCGCGGATATTGTAGTGATTTCGTAGAAGAATTTTTAGAAAAATAATCTAACTATATATATATGAGTGATATTGAAGAACCCGAACATCTCGAAAAGGCTGTCGAGACTAAAGAAGTTTTTGATGAAGAAACTAAAAGACTTACAGAAGAACCCGTGGCTAAAGAGGTCAAACCTAAAAAAAGACCTATGACTGCTGAAAGAAAAGCACAGATGCTCGAGAACCTCAAGAAGGGGCGTGAAATCGCCGCCCGAAACAGACAATTAAAAAAAGAAGGCAAGACCCCACCGCCCCCAAAAAAAGCGCCGAAAAAGAAAGTAGAATTTAAAGAAACTAATGAAGATGTCCAAACTGAATTAAATAGTGATTTATCTAACTTAACTATAATTAATTCTCTTGAAGCCTTGAAGAAAGAACTGGCTGAACTTAAATCTATGCCCAAACAATCGCGCGACGATGAAGAGATTAAAGCGCTACGAGACGAAATAAAATCTCTTAAGCAAGCCAGTAAAAAAGAAGAAGTAAAAAAAGAATTGCCCAAAGAACCCGTATCAGCGCCAGTAGATATTCCTAAGCCACAACCGCAAGCCTACAGCACATATGTCCCAAATGTATGGGCGCAATTTAAATAAAAAATTTTATATAATTCTATCTATTTTTATATATTTATATATCTTGACTAAATAAAGTCATATTGACTTTCTTTTGCCTCATCACTTTTGATTTTCCAACCAATCAAGCACATTCCCGCCTTTGTGTCTGCTTGCTTTTCCTCGTCAAAATAATTATGTGTATCTTTGTAAAATTTTCGCAAGTAAATATTGGCCATGATGTTTTCTTTAAATCTAGAATAAGACCACTTCTCACGCTTGTCTGTCGAACTCATTTTTGTATAGAACTCGCCATTTTTAAAATGCTTGTAAATATCCTTCATTCGCATAAATGTTTTCTTTGTGTCCGCCAGTTCTTTCTCGCCCNCAACCTCTTCAAATTCTTCTTTAAACCACGATAGTAATTCATCATTATTCATTAAGAACTCGGCTGAACGAGATTGAACCTTCGCTGGGACATAGAGTTTATTTTTACCCTCTTTCATAATATACCATATAAAAGCGCACCTTCTCTTTGCGATTAACTTGGGGTCTTTGATGTTTGGGTCGCCAAGAAAAACACCTCTCTCTGCGCCCCCGAGTTCATCTACTTCTTGCTGTGTTGATTTGAATGTGTTTGGAAACACTAAATCAATAAATCTTCTTTTGACTGCGTCATCAGCACGACCTTTCATCGAAGGTCTTTCATTACATTCAAGAATAGTTGTATTATACATACTAAATTTAACTTCACCTACCATATAATTACCACGACCAACAAATTTAGGCTGGTCTGTGATTTGTTTAAGAGCATTAGTATTTAACGGCTTACCCGCTTCGGGCTCGCTAAAAACAACGCAACGACGATTTTTCATATTATATAAAGTTGTGTTCGCTTGGGACTTGATAGGCTCACAGAGAAACTGACTTGGTGTTCTCGTAAAGAAACCACCCATAGCCTCTTCAAGATGCTCTAAGATTACACCTTTACCATTACCGCCACCGCCATTAAAATATATAATTCTATCAGTTTGTTTGCCTACTAGGGCTTGCTTCAATATGCTCAACATACAAGCACGAAGTTCTGTATCAGTCTGTATTGACTCGATAATATCTTTTACTTGTTTAATTCTTTTTTCACTCGGCTTTGACCAGTTGTATCCCGTATGAATACTAATATAGTGGTATTTTTCAATCTTTACTTCTTCAGCAGTCATAATATCAAAGGCGGTATTTCTAAAACAGAAGTAGTTAGGGTGTAAATCGTTCATTTGATAGTCAGCACCTCTTTGGCTCATACAAGTCATCACACACTCTACAATATTTTTAATACGCACAGCCGAGTTGATTGACTTGGATAATTTTTTACAAGCAGTATAATTTACATCTACAACGAGTTTTTGCTGACGCAGTCCTTCTTGCTCGGCATCAGTAGCGGTCGCTTGTTTTTTAGATATTTCAGCCATTTCTTTATATAATCGGGTCATCTTCGCACTTACCACAGCGCGAAGAACATGGTTGATTTTACTTTTTAATAAATAATTGTGTTGTAGTTCTAGTTCTTGCCAATATGGCTCTGTATAATAATACATCGTGCCCGCATCTCTATCGCTTCCATCTTTCGCTAAAATAATATCATCACCGACACATTCTAAAAAACACTCTGCGAGCGTCATATCATCGAACTCTACATCTCGAGAATAAAATTCTTTGATTTTGTAAAATGCTTCACTATCGGATAATTTCGCATAATGAGCGACGGTGCCGAATGTGATAANANNTNNCTTNTCGTTNNANATATATTTTNCTTACATCNNCCTNACNAGNAAATTTATGGCTTCTTNNNGAGACCTTTACGCANAAGTNNAAGTNCCCAGTNGAGTTGTAAATGCCCCACATAATTCTCAACCAGTCGCCATAATTATCAAGATATTTTACATCGATTAAATCTATAAGTTCATTCATCTCATTATCAGCGCCCGCATCGGGGGTGATTGTGTCCATAATTTTAGGCTCGATAGGCTCTGCCTTCGGCTCCGACTTGACTGGCTTTTCAGTATTTACAAAGTCAGTATAAATCGGCATCTCGTTTGAGATATTTTTAAATGTGCTGTCGAGCCTTTCAAAGAGATTTCCATAAATCAAGTCATAGCCTTTTTCTTGACTGATTTGAGTGCTAGAATTGTCTTCGGGTGATTTACGAAACCAAGTGTGTGGTTTCCTTCTATTCACAGACTTGGTTGTCCAAGACTTACCGAAGATTTTTTGAAAGTCTTTAGTATCACATTCATCACAATCAGCAACGACTAGTGGATAATTTTTGTTATTACAATTAATTACCATAGTGTTGATGTGTTTGCCGAATGGCTTTTTTAACTGGGCTTTGTTAATCTCTACAAGTTCTTCATAGGATTTTTTTTGCCAGCCCGATTGAATGCCGATAATATCTTTTTTGCCTTTGACGACACGCACAGAGATAAGAAGGTATGGGATTTTATTATTATCACAAAAATCTTTAACCAGTAGTGTCGGCTTTGACGCAGAAGTTTTANTTAGTGTTAGTGTTTTACTCATTTTATATATATAATGTGTATAAGCNTACTCTTCAAATCAATTTTTTTTTATTTTTTATTATATTNGATATTATTTTTTGANTGAACCTAAGCCGACACGAGTTAGTTAGGTTCAAGTAAAAAGTGTAAAATCTTACAGCCANTNCACAAAAGTCCATAAGAAAANTTTTTTNTCCATAGACTTTTCAAATTCNTTGTAAGAATTTACCTTTTTTACACGGCTATTTAAATTTGAATTACTCACTATATTAGTTTTTATCTGTATTTAAAAATATATGCTGGTTATATATTAAAATGAGTGATAGGGATATTCTACTTCAGCAGATTTCGGCAAAGAAGCCACGATTGAAGCCGACATCGGCAAACTCATATTTAATGAAACTAAAGTGTATAAATAAAGGTTTAGGGATTGAAAATGAGTATGACCTTGAGGCGATAAAGCATAAAGATATAATAGACGAATATTTACAAGGTTTTAAGTTAAATACTCGTAAGACTTACTTGGGTGCTATAATCACAATATTAGATTGTTGTGCCGAAGATTGTGAAGAAGAATTAAAAGAATACAGAAAAGACTTAGAAGCATTTTTGAGTGATACTCGCAAAGCCGAAGAAAAGCAAGAAAAAACATCGCGCCAAAGTGAGAACTGGGTGTCGCTACAAGATTTAAGAAATACATTAGAACAATATAAAAAAGAAATTGCCTCGAAAGACTTTGACGAAACAGAAGAAATCTCAAAGAAAGATTTTGATTTACTACAAAAATATATTGTAGGTATGTTATATATAGGTGATGTTGATAATCACCCCCCACTACGGCTTGATTACGCCCCTATGGTTATTAAACATATTAGTAAGTGGGAGAAGGCGACAGAGAAAGAAAACTCGCTCGTGATTATTAACAAAGATAAAAAATTCTTTTCTTTAGTAGATTATAAAACTGAAGGGCAATATGGTCTTAAAACAATACCCTTAAGCCCCGAAATAAATGACGCAATAAACTTTTGGTTAAAATTTAATAAATCCAAATCTTTACTATTAAATCAAAGACTTAAACCTATGACCGCAAATGATTTAAGTAAATACATAGTAAAGGTATTTGCCCCTACTGGTAAAAAAATAGGTGCGACTATGTTAAGGCATATTGTTATAAGTGAATTATTCCCAGCCCGTTTAGAAGAACAGCAGAAAACCGCTGACTTGATGCTTCATTCTACTAATCAACAAAATCTTTACGCAAAAAAAATATAGTCATATACTATAAATGCCCCCCGATAAAGTTGCGCAGTCTAAATGTGATTTTAGTTTATTTACTGGTGATTGGTTTGAGGATTTGTGTGTGCTTGAAGGATTAATGGACGAAGTAAAGTTTTATGCTGGGACAGAGAGAAAAACTATGATGAAGAAAGGCGGATTGAAAATGGTTAAGGATAGTGGTTCTATGTTGTATGGATTAACTTGGCGAGGTTATTTATCACCTACAAAAAACAGAACAAAGGACGACGAAACTGGATTGTATCGCACGAAGATTATGGATTTACACCCCGAACTGAGAAATATTTTTAAAGAGTTTGCGAAAATATATTTCCCAGATTTTAAATATAGTCAAGTTCAAATGAATAAAAATTTCCTATGCCCACCACACAGAGATAGTAAGAATATCGGCGAAAGTGTGCTTGTCGCCTTCGGTGATTATACTGGCGGGCTGACTGCCGTAGATATTAATAGTAAAATAGAAAAACTAGACCCCCGCCTAGCGCCCGTGCGATTTGACGGCAGTAAGAACCTACACTGGGTAGAGCCATACGAAGGCAAAAGATACTCTTTAGTTTTCTTTAATAATAACAAAATCAAATAAAATTTAAGGATAAGATACACTATGTATTATAAAATGGGTGAAATGAGTGAAGAAGAATTTGAAAAAATACTCGCTGAAAATGAATTGCTAAATCATTTAGTAAAATCATATGCTACACTTTATAAAATTATTAGGCTAGTTTCTCAAAATCCTTCGATAGATATAGCCCCTTATCTCGAGTGTTTGAATAATTTATCGAAATAAAATCGTGTTTCTCTTTTAGATGTTTCTTCATTAATGCTTTGAATTCTTTTTTTGTATCGAGATAATTATTCTCTTCGGTTACGAAATCAAGTTGCCTATCATTCATAGTAAAAAGAATTGCCCCCGAGCAGTTTGTTCGGCACACGGGCGATATATGTGAATAGTATTGTGAAGTTATAATTATGCTGATGTTATGTTTTCGCCCATTACAAAATATTTTTTGAACCATGTTGTATAGTCCTTTTTTAAGCGACCCGTCAAATGAAAGGTCATCTAATATTATTAGTTTATTTGAAACTTTGCGACTTAATAGCATTTCTGTCTCAAATTCTTCAGTTAATTTATCGTATAACGCCCTTAATAATTCGTTGTCGAACTCTGTGTAAATATTCAAATCGGGTATATTTTTTTTATCGACAAGAAATTCAAGTTTATAATCATTTACCATAGGCGAGAAAATATATATATTACGCCCTCTAAAGTCTTTGTTGTAAAATTCATCTTGAGTTAATAATGATACTAGTAAATTTGTTTTACCACTACCAGTCTTACCGACAATAAGAAGTCGTAGGGGGATATTAAATAGAATATCTTTGTCTGTTGTGGTCTTATCGCCCTTGTCTTTAATTAACCTAACTTGTAATTTTTTAACCATAATTAAAATAAAGTAAGATAATATAAATGGATAATATAGTTAATTATCAAAACGCTTTATCGCAGTTTCAACAAGCAAAGCAAGTCGCCGCCGACAAGGCATCAGCCGAAATAGAAGAGAAGAAGAAAAAATTGACTGAATTGACCAACCCCTTCGAGCAACTTGGGATTGATGACGCAAGTGATTTATTTAAAAGAGGTGTAAAGGCTGTAGGTAAAAAACTTTTAGGTAAAGTAGGATTGAATGAAAAGAATGCGAAGAAACTTGTAGATGCCCACAACGCTGGAGGCGTTAAAGGTGTTTTAGACCAGTTAGTAAAAGACAGACCACAACTCGGTTCTCGTAAAGTGCGACCGGTCGGCCCACAAGAACCACTTAAATTATCGGGCGATATAGACCCTTCTGCTAATCTAGAAGATTTACTACCAAAAGAGTTTGACCAAATAAAAGGGACAGCGAACAGAGCAATTAAGGCAGAACTCGCTGACCTTGAGCCAGTAGATAGATTAAATTTTGTAAGCAAATTTAATGAATTGAAATCAACNGCGACCTTCGGGGGCGACGAAGGATTAAAACAACAATTCAATTTACAACAAGCAAAGAAAGCCTTAGACTTCGCAAAAGAAGGTGGTGAAGTATCCGATAGTGCCTTGAGTATTGCCTCTATGAAACCACAAGACTTTAGACAACTACAGCCAGTATTAAAAGGTTCTATTGAAGCAGAAAAAGCAGAACTACACCCAGCATATAGACAAGCGTTCGATGGTTTGATGAATGATAGAGTTGCTACTAAAGAAGATATACCAGATGATTTTTTAAGAAGTAAATTTAATTTACATCAAGAAGCAAGGTCGTTAGATGATATTAAAAATTTAACACCAAGTTCTTTAGCGCCTTTACCCGAAGTAAAAGCCACGGGTGCTATAGAAGATGTTGTTAATAAAGCAAATACTCAAATAAATAAATTAACTGGTAATGTAGCATCAAGATTTAGTCAAGTTCAAAGTAAATTAACTACTAAAGCAGATAAAGAATTTCAAGGAGCGGTAGATGATGCCTTAGGACAAACCCGAAAAGGTTTATCTACTATAAGTCAAGTGGGCGGACAACTTGGGGGCGTTGCGGGCGCTGTTTTAGGTAGAGCGGGTGAAATAACACAACTCGCACAAGCCAAAGGCTCAGTCAAGAGTTTTGAAAAAGTAGGNAAACAAGAAGGCATACAGCAAGCACAAGATTTAGGTGAAGATGTCGCTAAGAAAGTTGCTAAAAAAGCGTTAGGTCAAGTCGCCGAAAAGGCTGGTGAAGAGGCTGGCGAAGAGGCTGGGACTGCTGTAGCGGTCGGCGGTGGCCCCGAAGACCCTATAGGTGATGTAATAGGGGCTGTAGTTGGATTGGGGACATTTTTAGGTGGGCTTTTTGGTGCGAGACATTTACATAGTGAGAACAACCAACCAAACGTTAATGTCGCATATCAAATGGGCGCGTAGATTTTTATTTAGATTATTTTAATAATTTTCTATTTATTTTATTTCAACTATATTATTTTATTTTAGAATAGTATAAAGATGGATTCGATATATAAGGTTTATAGCGTTCAAAGTGAGACTATTACTTCAACAAATAATTTATTAGATTTTGATATACCAGCAGGACAAGTTTTCGACTTAAGTAGAAGTTATGTTTCTATCAATTGTCGTATGTCGGCAACACACGCCAACGGCAATCTCGCCAACTCAATTTTTAATGTATCCGGCGCTATAAATGCCGGTAATAATGATGTTAGTAGATATGAGAAATCTTGCGCGCTTGTTAAAAATGCTCAAATGAATTCTCAAGTAGCCGGTAAAATTGAAGAACTAAGAGATGTAAATTTACTACGAAACTTTTTAAATAATGTTTATGAACCCCAAACTGTTTTTTTGAATGACGAATATAGCAATTTGATGGGGATTAAACACTATGAGCAGTGGGGCAACATCTCACCTCTTATTGATGTATCAGCAGAAGAAGGCTCTACTGGTAGATTTATAGACAAAAATTTACAAATACCATTAAGCGATATTTTAAATATTGGTCAAGTAAAACAATTTGATACAAGACGCCTCGGTAAAACCCGTTTGAGTTTAGAACTTGCTATGGACAGATTATCAGCAAGAGGCGATAATCATAATGAAAATTATTTTAGCACATTAAATAATGGCACTCTAGTCAATATTGCTGGAGGCGCTGGTGGAGCAGAATTAACATCAGCAGTCTTAGCACGTGGCGGAGGCACTACAGCCAAAGTTTATGATGATGACTACCAAGAACATATCCCCTACTATGTTGGTATGCCCGTAAAAACTGTTAGTGGTAAGTTGGACGGCACAGCAGGCGACATGGCGCAAGCATTTACAGAGATTACTGATATTGCTTATGCGCCCACTACAGGCCAAATCACATTAACATTCGGCACCAAACTTGGTGATATACCAGCCAACAAAACTACAGCCGATATTAAAATCGCACCAATCAACCACGCTGACCTCGCAACCGCAACTATTACTTTAACTCAAGCAGAACTCGTGCTTCATTCACTTGGAGCAAACAATATCGGCTCTGTGCCTCAAAGCATTAACTTTACTACTTATTCAGTAGAAAGAGATAATGGTGCGGGCAACACAAACTTCAAGCGTCAATATGAGATGGAGCCCGAAGCGATTAATACTATCGTATTGATTAAAGCCCATAGTGATGCTATATTTTCGGACAACACCTATGACGGAGGCTCTCGAGTTGCTATTAATAATGAATTAACAACAAATAGATTAGTAGATAATCACACACCACTTTACTACAATCAGTTAAATAAATTCGCACTCAATCAAGGTAAAATGGCTCAAAATGTTATAGGTAAGAATTATTTAAGAACCGCCCCTACCACAAATGAAGATGATGGTGATGCGGCCGCGCTCGCCTATATTGTAGAACCTCTACCAATCACTAATAATATGAAACTTGTAGAATTTGAAATAAATGATACTGGTGGTGTAAATGATATAAGTGTTTATAAAGAAGTATTGAAAACTATATAGATGTAAAAAATGTAAAATCTTGCGTCAATTTTTACAATCCTCAACAATTTTTTTTTTCTCATAAGGCTTTTATAAATCCTTGTAAGAATTTACCTTTTTTACTTGTTTTGAATTTTTTTAATATTATTAGTTAAAATAATATATTTTATAATAGTATAAATATGTCCCAGCCACCAGCAGTTATATATCATTCAGTAGAACCCGAAGCCAACAGAAGTAGTTATACAGAATTTAATACTGTCGATTTCGTAATAAATACCGATAGAAATTTAATAAGAAATTCAGTCCGTCTTGAAGGTGAATTAAGAGTTCTCACTAATGGGGCGGATAGAGCCGTTTTTACCGATAGAATACATTTAAATAAGCGTATTGGCGCACACGCACTAATCGAGTCCAGTAGGGTAAGCGTCGGGTCGGGTAATATTATAGAAAACATTAAAACAGATTATCCCCGATTTGTTCATATGGCTCAATCAGCCACTATGTCCCCCGATGATTATTTTGCGGGTAGTCAATTATGCGAACTCAAAGCGCCTTCAACCGACGCGGCCGTAGCCTATGCTTGTGGTAAAGCAGAACGCCACGCGGGCGGTGGTGCGCAGACCTTCGATGATATAGATTTTTCATTTAAACCATTTATTTGTATAAACAGAATGTCGGGCGATTTACAGATGGGTCGAGTTGGTAATGAAGTAAGACTTAGTATCAATTTAAATAGAAAAGAAAATGCTTTAAGTGGTATAGGGCAACTTGCTACTACTACTTATGAGATTAGAAACTTAAGATTAACTTATCGAACATCGCCCCCAGCCCCAGTCCCTCAAGTTCAAATGAATTCTGTTGTAGATATAAAATCAGTTCTTCAGTCAAGCAACGCCAATATCTCAACTCGCGTGCCCGCCGTTTGCTCGGCAGTATCGGTTTCATTTTTAAAACAATCTAAAGAAAATGGTTTGAATACAGATAATCACGCACTCGAGCGCCCGCCTCAACTTGACGAAGTCCAGTTCTTATTTAATGATGCTACTAATAGATTAGTTCAATACCAGCAAACTGACTATGGTGAATATCTTAACGGATATTTAGAAAGTCTTAGAACAAATGGTATTCATTCAGCCAATCCAAACTTGGTTAAAGCAAACTCGGTCTTTGGTATAGGATTAAATTTCTCTGGTCAAGTAGATTTATCAAATCAAAAAATATCCGTTCAAGTTAAATCAGCAGTTTCTAATACAAACCAATATGTAATGTATTTATATTTCCACTCNCTCATTTCAGTTTAATTTTTTTTATTCTTTTTAAAATAAAATATTCTACTATAGTATAAATATGAGTTTCTATAGTAGTCAAGATATTAAAAACGAGTTGTTAGAGCCTTCAGTTCATAATGAGACCGACCGCACAGAGTTTCGTATTCATGGGGATTGTTTGCCCTCTTTGAAATTATTAAATAATGGTAGATTTGGTAATGCTGGCACAGAATATAACCATCTTGTTGGGGCGTTAGGTAATATTAAAAATTTGTTTATTTATGATGGTAAGGTTGAACTTACAGCCATTAGAGATTTTAATAGAGTAATGGGATTTAAAAATCTTCAACAGAATAACCACCACAACAGCGATGTTGATAGATTTTTAAAACGACACAAAATCGGCTATCAAAGTCATTATCACGATGATAATACTAGATATGAGAGAGAAACAAGTGTAAAAAATGGTATAAATAACGCCTTCCCCGTAAATGATAGTTTAACTAACGCCGCCCGATTATATTTTGACTTGCGCGAGGCTTTTAATATGCTTCAAAAAGTCCCTATTCTTACAGACAAAGTTTTTAAACAATTGAGAATAGTTTTAGAATATTCAAGAGATAATGATGATTTCCAACTTGCTAATAATTTGGCTACTTTAAATTGCCGTCCCATTCTTGCTGTAGATAGAATTGTAAATCCAGTTGTCGCACAGAACCTCGCAAATTCTTTAAGTGTATTAAATTATACTGAAATAGAGCACGATAGAGTTAGTGTGGCCGAAATCAACCCGGTCGTCAATCTCGCCATTCAACCTACTTCTCGCAAAGTCCTTGGATTTAATGGTAAAATGGTCAGCAATTTACGCATAACAAAAAATTATTTAGTTAAAACAAATCACAGAACGACCGGTGGTGTTCTTGGTAATGCTGTNATAGGTTTTGGTGTCTATGAAAGTCTTAATGGATATAGAGAAAAATTCCAGTTAGTTGTAAATGGTCGCCCGATATTCCCCCGTAGCGGTGTCGAGGGTGAAAATCGCAGACTTGCTATGCTTACAGACACACACGGCGATTTGAATTTATACGAGACAGCCCACCTTGATGTGGCTACTGCTTACGTAGATAAATCGCTTGCTGGTGATGCGACAAAAGACGGCGTGTTGGATTTTTTCGGCACAGAACTAAGTGAAAGAATAAATGAACTTCAAGTAGATTATGAAAGAACTGCTTTAACCGATACAAGCAACCCATCAAAATATAATGCGTCTCTCGAACTTCTTATTACTTGTGATGTTATGAAAACCCTTCAAGTCGGCAACGGCACATACAGAGTTTCTTATATGTAAAAAGTGTAAAATCTTACAGCATATTCACAAACCCCCTTACAACTTTTTTTTTTCTATACACTTATTCAAATCCTTACAAGATTTTACCTTTTTTACATTTTAATTTTTTTTAATAATTTCTATTATAATATATATAGATATGGATACTACTATAATAGAATTAAGGCAAAATTCAGCATCAACTACTAATAATGCTAATACTATTGGGCGTGATATTGCCGTGTCTAAACCGCCTTCTGCTGACTATCAATGTAGTTTTGACCCACCTTATCTTTTGCGTGATGGTGATAATATTTCTATTAAAAGTGTATTTTTGGATACACGCAGTAAAACAACACAAGCCCAAACTGGTAAAATTACTATAGATGATACAAATGATAAATACAATATAAATCATATGATATATATTACTTCGTATAGAGGCACAGATTTACCAAACAACGAGGGCAACTATGCGACTGAGTTTGGATATAATGATGTAAATACTGGTTCTAATACAGCACTCACCCACCCCGATGGATTTAAATATGTTTTAGGATATAATACCGCTTCGGGCTCTTCTAATGCTGGATTGAAATTATCTAAACTNATTTTAAAGGACGCAGCACCACCTCGTAAAAGAAGTAAATTACATAATTCACTAAAATATACTGATATTAACGGCAAAAACCAAACTTACCCAGTTATAATTCCATCTAGTAAAAATCACGCTCACGACTTAGAAGTGAGATTTGATGACGGGACTGATGCTGGCGGTGATTTAAATATGATTTATCAATCGACAGTTGGCGCGACAGAATTTAATGCTAATGATATAGAATTTACTGACCCACAGCACATAGACCAAGGCGGTGTAGATTTAGAGCCTAACTGGTATACCCTACCCTATACAAATTTAGACGGGACTGCTGAAGTCGTAAGTCAAGGCGCAAACTTCCAACCATATTTAATTGAAGTTAAATTTGATATACCGCACGGCACTTATGAGCCATCGGCACTTGCGAAATATATAACAGATAGAATAACTCAACAAAAATTCAGTCAAACACAAACAACACCTATTAACTTATCTACAACAAATCCCCAGTTTGTCCCCGATGACCCCGTCCATGACGGCACTATGAGCGTCACTATCGGCTCATTTCCTACTAAGAACCCTTATTTTATGTCGATAAAACAATTAACTACAGATGCCGATTATGCTTTAACTGGTAGTAATATTGACCTCATAAGAGAAGATGGTAAATCTATTCTAAAAATAGAAGATAATACTACTGACTTTTTAGTAGGGGCAAATGAGATGAATTTACAATATGACGATACATTAAATAAGTTCGTTTTTACATCCCAGCATTCACCTATTTTAGGTGGCCCAGCGGGCACATTCACGGCTGGTGTCCAGTTTAGTCAAGTTGGTAATAGTGGCCAGTTCTTCAGCGCCTCACAAAACAGCGGTATAGCATTTCATTCATTTCCCCAAACTGCTGATGGTAATAAATGTAGTAATTTATTTTTTGGCGCACTCGGTTTTGATAATTCTATATTCTCAAATACATTTCCAACAGCCGAGCAAAATTATGGTTTCCCAGCCCCTTCAATAAATAATACTAAAGCATTTTTATCACATTTAAGAGAAGGCACGAATACAACTGGCGCTTTAAGGTCTGTAGATGATTTTTTCCAAAAGAGTGGTAGTTTTGCTGTAGCGACACCTATGGCTGATTTATTTATTACTACTGATAATCTTAATTCTGTTGTAGGCAATATTACCCAAGGCCCCGATGGGGGCGAGTTGAGTAATGGATATTTCTTAATCGAAGTAAATGGATTACCTAATCAACAAATATCGTATTCTATGGGCGGTGATGATAAGGATAATTTAGGCCGTAAATCCCAGTCAGTCAAATCAGTTGTAGGGCGATTTTATGCGACAAGTGATTATACCGAAGACGCTGGTTCGGGTTCTATACCATATGTATATAAAGGCACACCACAATACTTAACTAATTTATCAGTTAGAGTTCTTGACCCAGACGGCACACCAACAACATCAATAGGTCAAGATAATACTATATTTATTCAAATACTAAGTCCTATAGCGCAACCACAGCAATAAAAAAAAAGGTTTTTAATCGAACAAATAAAGGATTAAGCGCGCGCACCCTCCCCCTTTTTTAATATGGGATTATCTACCAACTCATCTCCGCGAACCCATTAAAAATTATTTCTTCTTCCTCTTCATCAAATTCAAGCCAAACTTGTTTTGGCTTAGTTAATACCATAGACCGAAAGTCGGGCTTCAATTCCTCATCACCCATTTTAAATGTTTGGTTAGTTTTAATAAGCCCTACTGGGGTTCTGTTGTAGCGGTCGGGCTCGTCCTCTTCCTCTATAGCAGTTTCGTAAAATTTAAAGAGAAAGTCCCAGTCGTCCAAAACAGCGTCTCGGCAAATTTCATCTTCGTAGTAAAAACTCCCCGAGCCATAGCCTCGCCGGCGTGCTCTCGGGCTCGTCGAGCGCGAGCCAGTCTTCGACCCATCAAAAAACGCTTCGTTATTTGAATAAGCGCCCCCGTGGTCGCCTCCCCATAGGTTTTGTAGCAAAAACCCGCAGAGGCTATTTTTCACAAGGTCATCACTACGATTAATAAAAGGCATCTTCTTATTGCCCCGAAAACCCAAGTCAGTCTTGCCGTATGTTTCACACAACTTAATAGTATGCCTTTTGTAAAACCATCTTCTCATAGCATATTTATTTTCTTTTTTCCATTCATAAATGAACTCGTCAATTTTGAATGATTTTTTGTTTTTTTTGGCGACCATAAATGAAGTTTGTGTGAAGTCTTCGCCCGCTTGTAGAACTTGACTATTAAATTTTTGCCCAACCTTGAGGTCAGCAAAATGAACTGGGACATCATTATTTAAATAACGGACACTACGGTCGAGTATGCCTTGCCATTGGTATTTTTTTACCGCTTCTTCCCAAAATTTTTGCCAAGCGGGGACTGAAGCGCCGTGTTCTTTAGACACAACTTTCATAGCGCGGTATTTGTCTAAGGCACGCTCTTCGGTGTCGGGGATAATGAATTTATAAAGCAGAGAAGTCGGCTCAAGAAACTTGACTGAATAATCAATAAACGACAAAATCATCTCAATCATTTCGACGGGCAATTCACGACGCATCTTGCGAAGAACTTGACTGGTGATTTGTTTTTGAGAGAGAGCGGGTGCGAGAGACATTTTTTTTAGTTTTTTTTTTTGTTTTGGTTC
>FUFK010043165.1_pt1 | contig 23087 bp, 18 predicted proteins | sample 1021851 | NCBI WGS metagenome assembly FUFK01 (sample SAMEA51879418, study PRJEB19060) | metagenome | reverse complement strand
AAATTGCCCCTTTTTTTATATTTATTACCAAAGGATTATATTATGTCAAACGATTATGAAATATTCAAAGGAAAATCATTGTCGTCATTGTTTCAAGATATTTACGAAAATCAAAACTATAACAGAAAACAATTAGATGTCTTAACTAGAAATATTACTTCTATGATTAAAGACGGAGATACTGCTGTTCAAATAGTTCCTATGATTAAAGAGTATTTAGAAATCAATGTTCGTAATGATGAATTACTAGTAAAACTAGCTAGTATCGTGCAGAAAATTATTTCTACTGAAAATAAAGGTGAATCTGAAAGTGAGTTTGGTTTGTCTGAAATAGAAAAACAAGAAATAATGAATACTATCTTAGAACACGATACAAAAGATTTACAAGAAACATCTGACAAAATCAGAAAAGATATAGAAGCAAAACAATAAAATGCCATACCGAGTTTTTAAAAACAAATCAAATACAAGAATTGGTGGCCCACTTATTAATAAAATTAAAGGTGAGGTTACATCTTTAATACGCGAAAATCAATATGATTTTTACGAATTAGAACCATTTGAAGTTCAAGAAGTTTTGTTGGATAAAAAATTATTTGAAGGACAAGGAGCACTTGACTTAAAATATTACGGAGCAGTTCGTGGTAGATTTATCAATGATTCAAATCAAGCAGTTCTTGATAATGGTGGTAATGGTTATGTTTTACCAATGGACTCACATATTAAAAACTATCCTGTAATTGGAGAAGTTGTTGTGTGTGCAAATTTTTTAGGTAGAACATATTATACCAACATATTAAATTGGAGTAATAATCCAAACAATAATATTCAAGCTGGAATATCATCAAACCAAAAAGTTAATTTACCAGCAAGACCACAAATAACAACGGACTCACAATATGGAAACCCTATTGAATCAGAACCTGGTGATGTGGTAATTGAAGGTAGGTTTAATAATCATATTACATTAGGTAAACAAAATGAAGTTGGTTCTTCAATCAAATTAGTTGCAGGAGATGACTCAAATGATATCAATAAATCTAAAGCTTCTATATTTATACAAGACGGAGGTACTGTTAATATTGATAATCCAAATAAAGCTTTTCCATCAACTATTGTAACTGGTGCTAAAATTGTTTTAAATGCAGATGACATTGTAATAAATGCAAGAAATACATTAAAATTACAAAGTGGNGATTTNACAGAAGTNNTTGGTGGAAGCACAGAAATCAAACATAACGCGGGTGGACAANTNNTAACTGGTGAAACAGAACAATTTGTAGAAGAATTAAAAACAAAAGCAGTTAAAGAAGTAACAGATGTCATCAACGCACAAGTTCAAGTTTTAAAAGATACTGCTAATATTGGTATAGAAGAATATAATAGACAAGTTCAACAGATTAAAAACTTAACTGATTCAGTAAAAGATGCTAGAAAAAATGTAGAAAAAACAATTAAAGCTGTTAGAAACACATCATTTACAATGAACGGACAAGAATTTACAAAACTTCAAGACAAAGTTAATAGATTACAAACAGAACTAGCTTCGACACCACCAACAGACCCGGTTAGAATAACAAGATTAGCTCTTGAACTAACTGATGTATTTAGAAGTTTTGTAACATTAGATTTTTTAAACAAAGATATCGTAACGATAGAACAGAAAAAGTAGGAGTAAAAATGAAATCGAATAAATTAGTATCATTGATAAAAGAAGTTGTCAAACAAGAGGTTAAAAAACAGATAACCGATATACTTATTAATGAAACAAATATTCCCAAAGCAAAACCAGTAATTAAGAAAAAAGTTAAGCAACAAAAGTTCACAGATAACCCAACACTTAACAAAATTCTAAACGAAACTGCACAAAGTCCAAAAGATATGGAAGAATACCCAACATTAGGCGGAGGAACTTTTGACTCAAGTCGTATGACCGAAATGTTAGGATACGGCAGTGGTTTAGGGAATAAAGAAGTTAAACGAGAAGTAGCGGCCGCAAGCACTTTACAAAGTGCCGGTATGACACCAGACACAGCACCAGAGCATTTAACAAACGCACTGACAAGAGATTATTCTGGTTTAATGAAAGCTATTGATAAGAAAAAAGGTAAATAATGGCAAGTGCAAGAGAAAACGATTTAAACCCAGATATTTTTATAGGGTTAAAACTTCCTTTCAACAGAGATAAATCAGGTTTGTTTGGTAGAACACAAACAACATTGGAACAAGCAGGTTCTAATATAAAAAACCTTTTATTAACTGCTAAAGGTGAACGAGTTATGCAACCTAACTTCGGCTCTCGTTTAAGAGAATTATTATTTGAACAATATACAGAAGATTTATCATCAAGAATACAATCAGAGATACAAGAAGCAATATCTACTTGGTTACCTTACATNAATATTNCTANTGTAAATATAATTCAATCAGATGAAGACCCAAACACAACAAGTGTTGATATNGANTTTNCATTNAATTATGAACCAGANAGATTTNANNNTATTACTTTAAANTTNGNNNGAGATTCAGAATCAACAAGCACTTCTGGTGGTGGAGGATATTAGGAGTAAACAATGGCATACGGAACATCAGCTAACAACAAAAACAAAGAAGTAAGATATTTAAACAAAGACTTCTCTCAATTTAGAAATAATTTGATTGAGTTTTCAAAACAATATTTTCCAAACACATATCAAGATTTTAACGAATCATCACCTGGTATGATGTTTATTGAAATGGCATCTTATGTAGGTGATGTTATGTCATATTATGTTGATTCACAATTCAAAGAATCTTTATTAGGGTATTCAGAAGAATTAAGAACTTTATATTCAATGGCTCAATCATTTGGATATAAACCAAGATTATCTGCACCTTCAACAACAACATTAGAAATATTCCAATTAGTTCCTTCAACAGGAACCGGTAATAATGTAGCACCAGATTATAATTATGCATTAAATATTAAAGCCGGAACAAGAGTAGAGACAGCAGACGGAGTGGTGTTTAGAACAATTGAAGATTGTGATATGAGATACACATCAGAAAGGTCAAAAAGAGAAGCGGAAATATTTGAAAAAGATTCTGAAACAGATACACCAACATTTTGGTTTTTGAAAAAAAATGTAAGAGCACAAAGTGGTAATATAACTAGTGAAGATTTTACATTTGGTGGAGCAAAAAAATATGATAAACTTTTATTATCTAATTCAAATGTAATTGAAATTATAAGTTGTGTTGATTCAGACGGAAATACTTGGTCAGAAGTTGATTCGTTAGCACAAGATACTATTTTTGACGAAGTAGAAAACAATTCAAATAATGACCCACTATACTCAACATATTCTGATTCAGTTCCTTATATGTTAAGATTAAAAAGAGTTTCTAAAAGATTTGTAGCTCACAAAAGACCAGATGGAAAAACAGAACTAAGATTTGGAGCTGGTATTTCAGATAATGCTGATGAAGAAATAATTCCAAATCCAGATAATGTAGGTTCAAACCTACCTGGTAATCCAACAAAATTATTTGAATCATTTGACCCAAGTAATTTTTTAAAGACAAATACTTACGGACAAGCACCTTCTAATACAACATTAACAATAACTTATCAATTTGGTGGTGGAGCACAAGACAATGTAGCGGCTGGTAGAATTAATAAAATAACCGGTATTACATTTGAAATTGATGAAACGAATTTAGTATCTTCAACTACAAGTTTTGTAAAAACATCAGTAAGAGCTTCCAATATTGAAGCGTCAAGTGGTGGTATGGGTGCAGAAACTGTGGAAGAACTAAGAGAAAATATAAAAGCATTTTTCCAAGCACAAAATCGTGCTGTCACAAAAGATGATTACATTGTTAGAACATATGCATTACCTGACAAATATGGAAATATAGCTAAAGCTTATATTGTTCAAGATGATGTATTGTCTGAAAACGAAGAACAAGAACCACAACCAAATCCACTAGCACTAAATTTATATATTTTAGGATTAGACACAAACAAACATTTACAAAATGTTAATGATGCAGTAAAAGAAAATTTAAAAGTTTATTTATCAAGATTTAGAACTGTAACAGACGCAGTAAATATAAAAAATGCTTTTGTAATTAACATTGGTGTTGATTGTAATATAACTACAAGAGGTGGTTATGACCAAGAATTAGTTATGGCTAATGTTAATGAAAGAATTAAACAATTTTTTAACATTGATAGATGGCAAATAAATCAACCAATCGTATTATCAGAATTACAAACAGCAATAATTAATGATGTTGAAGGAGTATTATCAGTAAATAATATTACTATAACTAATGACGATACTTATTCATCAGCGGCTGGTTATAGTGGTAATAGATATAACATAGGTTCGGCAACAATAGATGGAATAGTTTATCCAGCTAAAGACCCAAGTATATTTGAGGTTAAATTCCCGGACACAGACATAACAACAGCGGTTGACGGAGGAGAAGGATAATGCATTTATTTGAATTTGCAGAAAAAGACGCAACACTTTACGAGGGTAGTGCTACTCAAAGTAGAAATACAGGTTTAGATGAAATATTAGAAGTTCGTAAAGATATGAACGCAGATGGTTCAGTCGTAAATGTATCTAGAGCACTTATAAAATTTAATCTAACCAATATATCAGAATCAATTGTGGCAGGAACTATTCCTGAAAACGCAAGATACTATTTAAATCTATTTGATGCTAACTCAAAAGAATTAACAACAAGTCAATCATTATTTGCTTACCCAGTTAGTCAGTCTTGGGTTCAAGGTGATGGTAGATTCTTCGACCAACCAGCAACTACTGATGGTTGTTCTTGGAGATATCGTGACGGAGAAACAACCGGAACACAATGGATTAGTGGTTCAAATAACACAGGTGGAACTTGGTTTAATCAATATGAAGCATCCCAATCATTTAATCACGAAACAACTGATATGAGAATGGATGTAACTAATATTATTAAACTTCAGTTAAGTGGTTCTATTGCTAATGAAGGATTTATCGTAAAACGCTCAGGTAGTATTGGTAATACTTCATCATCATTAGATGAGGGAAGCACAGAAAGACTTGGACATTTTGCATTCTTTTCACGAGATACACATACAATTTATCCACCAAAGTTAGAAGTAGAATATGATGATTCATCTTTTAACACAGGTTCATTATCTACATTAAGTTCAGATGATATTGATGAAGTTATGATTTATATGAAAGGTCTAAGACCAGAATATAAAGAAAAATCAAAAGTTAAATTTAGAGTATATGGTCGTGAAAGATTTCCAACAAGAACTTATTCAACAAGTTCTCAAAATCTAACGGTAAAATTTATTCCAAGTCAAAGTCAGTATTCAGTTAGAGATGCTTTGACAGAAGATGTTATTATTCCATTTTCAACAGGTTCTTATTTAAGTTGTGACGGAACAGGAAACTTTTTCAGATTAGATTTAAATGCGTTTCAACCAGAAAGACACTATCGTTTTCTTTACAAAGTAGTTAGTGGTAGTGGAAACACAAGAACGGAACACATTATAGACAATGACCATATATTTAAAATAACGAGGTAAACTAATGCCTTTCACGGAACAAGAATTACAAAACTATCAGTTTTATCTACAATTAAAAGAAGAACGAGATAAAAAATATCAAGACTTTTATGAGGAAGCCATATCTGAATCAGATTCCACTACAAGAAATCATTTATTAGTAAAAGACACTAATACATTATATAGTTTTGAAGATATTGATGAAGAAAGAAGAAAAGAAGCACCATTTGGTAGAATTGGTTTAGATGATGATAATCATTATGTAGAAAAAATTAACCAATATCCTACCTTTTTAAAAAATGAAAAATTTGAAGCAACTATTGATTCAGAAATAAATAGTTTAATTCCATTAGCACCAAGTTTACCAACGGCAAGACTACACAAACAACCAGATGATAATGTTTTATCACCAAAGAAAAACGGAGTAGGTTTTACAATATTAGGGCCTTCAAGGGAATTACCTAATGTTAGAACAAACGGATATACAATTGATTTAGTTAATGGTGATGTTATTGGAGCTTCTAATTGGAATACTAATGAGGGTTTTGGTTTAAATCTATATTTTTTAGAGGAAAATCGTAAAAGAAGATTTCCATCAATGAAAGTTTTTAAATCTTATGTTGGAACTTTAATAACTAGACAATACGAACAAGAAATCATAATTATCAATGAAGATGATTTAGACCTTATACTAAATGGAAAACCAATGCAATTCAATGTAGGTTAAAAATATGTCAAAACAATTATCAAGATTAAAACCAAACGATTACGATATTTTATTTACTGGTGAACACAAAATACCTGGTAAAATAACAAGTGTAGATTCACCTGCATTTGGTGATTCAGGAGCAGACTATATTGAAATGGTTATATCAACAACAACCGGAGTTTTTTTAGATTCATTTGTTATAGCCAGAGGTCAAGATTGTCAACGATACAAAAAAGATGAAAATACATTTTATATAAATCCTGGTTTGTTTTTAAGAGAAAAAGGATATTTTTCTGGTGAATACAATATTGAGTTTAATTTTTTAAGAGAAGTAGCCGGTTCTGAACAAGGTATATTGGTTGACAACAAAAACACAATATATAACGGAACAAGATTTGTTAATGATGACGGACTAATTTATAAAGGTGGAGAAGCAAACCCAGATGAATTAGAAACAGATGAATTTTTATTAAGAGAATTTGACAACAAATATTTTATTGAGGAAATATCAGCAGACAGAACAGAATTAAGATTAGGAACATTACCGATAAATAGTTTGGTATATCAACAAGAATTTAAAGGTTTAGGTTCAGACAATGTAGTTTTAACTTATGATAATGATTTAAATGATACTGGTCAAAATAAATTTCAAATCCCAACATTGGCTTCAAATTCATTACCGGAAAATATCATTGGTGGTAAATTATCCATTAGTGATGCTTTTAGAATACCTGGATTAAACTTTACCAACGATACATTTAATGCACTAACCGGTATCAACGCCGACACTCCTTATGAAAATGGTGTTGCTGGATTACACACTTATGGTATGTCTTTAAGAAATGTTTCAGAAGCTGTTAGAAATGGATTAAAACGACCTAATTGGGATAATAACGAAAGACATAGTGCAGTTTATGGTGGTGATAATGATTTTTATAAAGGTGTAATAACTAATAATTTCTTTGGTAATAGTGATAATGGTAATGCATTACCATCAGCTAAAGGTAGGACTCGTAATGGTTATGACCGAACCGAGATTCTACAACTAGTAGAAAATAACGATAGAGAAGGTATAAGAAATCTTTTGTTTCGTGATATAGGAACTGGAACAAATGAAAATTATAGTTTTATTGGCATGGCTGAGTCTTTTATAGCAGGAAAACAAGCTAACCCTGACGACCAATGGTATGACGGAGCGGCAACTATCGGTTGGACTTCATATCGTAATCTTGGGTTTCCATTATGGATTCGTTGTAATGATTCAGAAATAGTAAAATTTAAAAATCAAGATGGTATTGAAAGTTATTTCACAATTAAAGTTAGTGGTAGAGCAACCACAACTGATGCATCACAACAATTAAGAGATTATGAACCTGTGGAATATACAGTTGATTTTGAAGGAGAAAATTCATTTTTTATAATTCCAAGACATCCAAATTATAAAAGTAAAAATAAAGTGGGTGGTAATAATCAAGATGATATTCAAGGTGCAGTATTTGATATAGATATGGATTTCACAATTAAATTTGGAAATGTGGAAAGAACATTTTCATTTTCCAAACCATCAGTATTTAATGTAGTTCCTGATGATAACAATAACAAAGCTAGAGAACATATAGAAGGTGGGTTTTTATAATGAGTAATTTTAATTTTGAATACGGCCCTAAATGGATAGAGGAAAATGGTTTATATACCTTTGTTGTTAGTAATACTGAAAAATCACCAGTAATTGAAGTAAAATCAGATTTTAGTTTTTTACCTGATAGTGCATACAATCCAAGTTTTAAAACAATTAAATTCACCATAACAAATGACGACAACGGAACAACACTAAATCAATTTACAATTAGTGGTAAAAACAAAATACAATTTAATTTAAATGAATCTAATGTCGGTGATTATAGTATTCAAGCAAATATCACTTATCAATTTTATATTCAAGGTGAGGACAGACCAGATACCCAAACCGCTTTATTAGAAAGTTCTTTTAAAGTAGAAAGTGAGACAACAGAAACAGGTGGTGGTAGTGGTAATGGTGGTAGTGGTAATGGTGGTAATGGTAATGAAGTTCAACCATTTACACTTCCATTCAACACAATCATTACTGGTGTTGATAAAGATTTAAATATAATTACTACCAAAGATGATAACGAAATCAGTAATTTAGAACTACCAGATATACTAAACATTGAAAAAGTAGAAAAAACAAAAAATTATGCAATATCATATAGTGCAGTAGATTATAAAAATTTAAATGTATTGTTAAATTCTAATGGTATAAAAACTATCATAACCAATACAGACATTGATGTTGAAAACACACCAATAGACCCTTATTCAGTAGTATTGAAATTATATGAACCATTACCAACAAATACTTTTGTAAAAGATAAAGTTAATGTTGTTAAAGAAATGGCAGAACCTATTCGTGAAACTATACGACTAGCACCATTTAACGATGCGGATTTAGGAGATAGATTCCTATATGAAGCAGACGATACATCAATAGACTATATAAATAATTTAAGAACAAGTAATCAAAGTCAAAATGATTTATTTACTTCTGAAAATTATATTTCTAGTTCTTTGTTTGACGCCGTTTTAAGTGGTAGTGTTTCTGCTAATGTAAATGTTGATTATAATGATTATGGTAATTTTTCTATATTTGGTTCGGTAGAAAAAAGATTACAAAACTTTAGAACTAAATTATTAGATTATGAATTTTATTCTAAAGAAAGTGGTTCACTAGCCGCACAAACAGCTAGTGCAGTGTTTAAATCTGAAATCGTTAGAAATGAAGAATTTAAGAAAAACATTACAAACAATTTTGACCATTATGAAAAGTATTTATTTTATGAAAGTTCATCTTATGCAAGTTCTTCATTTGGACAAGAATTTGATACAAGTTGGCCAAAAGAAAACTCAACAAAACCACATAATGTGTTGAGTGTATCTTCATCAGCGGCTACAACTTGGTATAACAACAACACAACTTCTGCATCTTTATACGACAAAAACAACCCAAATCGTTTAGTGAACTTAATTCCAGAACACATCAAAAGAGATTCTGAAAATCAACCATTTTTAGATTTCTTGGATATGGTTGGACACTATTATGATAACATTTGGATTTATGTAAAAGCAATGACAGATACATATGATAGACGAGAAGATTTAACAGAGGGTTTATCAAGAGATTTAGTATGGACNGTTTCAAATGCTTTTGGTTGGAAACAACCATCAGGAACTGAAATCACAGAACTACACAGATTATTATTAGGACAATATTTAAGTGGTTCATTTGGTTCAGAAGAATACAAAGAATATTCAGAATTATCAAGTAAAGAAATACAACAAGAAATTTGGGGTAGAGTTTTAACAAGCATGCCTTATATTTTAAAAACCAAAGGAACAAAAGAGTCAATTGAAGCTCTTGTTAATGCTTATGGTATTCCACCAACAATTTTAAAAGTTAGAGAATATGGTGGAGCAGATAATAAAGATTATCAACCAACATTTGAAATACAAAGAAGATTTACAAAAGCACTTGACTTTAAAAATAGTCAATATATTCAAACACAATGGAAAGAAACATCAGGTAGTTTAAGAGAACCAGACACTATTGAATTTAGATTTAGAGCGGCTTCAAGTAGTAATCAAGTATTGTTAGCTAAAAATATTGGAAATGAACAAGGGTTTGCTGTAAGATTGTTAGAACAAGGTTCAACCACAGACAATAAAGGTAAAGTAGAATTTTTATTAACAAGTTCATTAGGAACAGCAAGTGTAACTTCATCTTTATTCCCAGTTTACAATAAAGAATTTTGGTCGGTAGGTATTACAAGAGAATCAAGTAGTGGATACAATACACTATCACCAGCACATAGAACCGGTTCTTACAATGTGTCTCAAAGTTTTAAGTATAATTTATTTGTAAAACAATATGAGTCTGGTAGAAGTAGAATATTGTATGATTCTTCAACATCAATGATACTAAGTGGTTCAACCACAGGAACAGGACTAACTTCATCACTACATAACGGACAATGGACTGCAAGTGGAGATATTTTCTTTGGTTCAACAGGTTCATTTGGTGACTTAGGTGTAGAATTTACAGGTTCTTTACAAGAAATAAGATACTATAATTCACCACTAACTGAATCAGCATTTAACAATCACACAGCCGCTCCAAAAGCAATAAATGGTAATCACGCTTCAGCATCATTTACAGATTTAGCATTTAGATTAAGGTTAGACGATAATAAAAATTTATCAACATCATCAGACTTGATGAATATAGCACCAGACCAATCTTTATTCGCACAAACAAGTAGTGCTTATCAAAGTGGTAGTGCTGTAGGATTTAGTGCAAATACATTTAGTAATGTAGAACAAGAAGAAAAAACTTTATTGCCAAATATTGGTATTGGTAGAAAAACAAATACAAAAGTTAGAATTGAAGAAAATTATATACCAACTAGTTCAGTAGATGGATTAAAAAGATTAAGTTTTGATGAAAGAGTTGAGATTGGTTCATACGATACGATGCCAATTGACTCAAATAGACTTGGTGTTTTCTTTTCACCGACTGATGTAATTAATCAAGACATTATTGAATCTTTAGCAGATTTAGATATAGAAAAAGAAATTGGAGACCCAAGAGATGAAAAAGAATTCTTTTATAGAGGACTTAGAAAATTAGCAGAATCTTACTTCCAAAAATACAAAGGAACAAATAACTTTTGGGATTATATGAGATTGATAAAATACTATGACCAATCAATATTTGAACAAATTAAAAAAGTAACACCAGCTAGAGCCAAAACAACTTATGGTGTTGTTATTGAACCAACAATTTTAGAAAGGTCAAAGAATATAATTTTAAGAGATGAGTCATTTGAAAACTTACAAAAAGAGGGTGAAATAAATGTTGGATTATTAGAAGCAACACAATCAGCAAATAGACCTGTAGCTTCAATAACATCATCAAGACTTGATTACTTTGGAACAATATCAGAAAGTTTTTCACACGAACCATCAGTCTATTTAATAAAAAGTGCATCAATATCATCTTCTGGTGGTAATTTATATGAAGACAGAAGATATTTAGAAGCAAATGTAGAATTTGGTAGAAGATTATTTATATCATCAAGTAGAGTAACTTACACACCACAACTTTCAAGTAGTAGAGTTTATTCACCAGATGTATTCTTTACTGAAGCAGTTTCAACATTTATATCAAGTTCAAGAGAACACCCTATATTAGAAGAAAGAGAAATATTTTATATGACTGGTTCATCAAGTAGTTCAATAGAAAGTGGCCCAATATCAAACTTAGGAAGTTTAAATGATACGATTTATGCACCATATTCAAGTTCAAACATTATAGCATATTCATCATCACTTAAAGCCGCAAGAGTTCAACTACCAACTGACTACATAAGTGGTCTTGAAAGAGCTTTTATAGGAACTAAAAATACAAGTAAAACAACTCTTGACGGAGAACCACCATTTATTATTAAACAATCACCAACAACAGCTATAGTTTCTACACAAAAAACACAAGATACAGGTGCTGGAACCGGTGGTAAAAGACTAGAAGTCAGAAAAGTAAGTGGATAAAAATTAATTTAATTAAAAATTTGACTTTCATATATTTATAATTGACACCGAAAAGTTTCAAAAATGAAAATCAAAAAAACAATACATAGGAGTATTTAAATGGGAGTTTTAGATAACACATCCGTAACAGTAGATGCTATTTTAACAAAAAAAGGTCGTGAAAAATTAGCAAAAGGTGAAGGACAATTTAGAATAACAAAATTTGCATTAGGAGATGATGAAATAGATTATAATCTATATGATATCACACACCCAAATGGTTCTAATTTTTATGGACAAGCAATAGAAAATATGAATTTATTAGAGGCAGTTCCAGACCAAAATTTGTCATTAAGATTTAAACTAGGTGATATAATTACAGGTCCTGGTGGAAGTGAGTCAACAGCAACATTATTGGTTGCACCAACTCAAATAACACTTAGAAGTAATCAAAGGTCAGTAACATTTACACCTACATTAAATGGGTATAATGGAACACCAAGTTTTAGTTTTTCATTAAATGGTCAAAGAGTTGGACAATTTTTAAGACAAACAAGTTTTGACCCAGCAACCGGAGCTCTCGGAATTGAAGCTTACAACTTCCCAGCTACTACACAAGAGTTTTCAATAACTATTAATGAAACTAGTGGAACTGGTAAAGATGTTCAAGCTATAGTAAGAGTATTACCAAGTGGTGATTCTGGACCAGATAGATAAGGAGATATAAATGTCATTTGAAATATTAGATTTAGAAAACGATATAATAACAGAAGAAGAAGTTAGTCTTACTTCTGGTATATGGTCTGAAGGAGCAGGAACTTTAACAAGTTTCTTCACATCATCAGTTCAATCAAGTTCCAATGGACAATACTTTTTACAAGTATTTAACAAAGTCCCTTCCGATACTACATCTGCAAAACAATTCTCAATTCTTTACGGACACAAAGGTGGTAGTGGTTCGTTAGGTAAACCTGGTGTAACAGGAAATAGAGAAACAGCAACCGTGTATGGTCAGTTCTTAAATTTAACCCAACCACCAGAAACAGAAGAATTTACTTTTGGACAAGGAACATCAGGAGTTTCTCAACAAATTTATGTTATATCATTTGATAGAGCTCGTTCAAGAGAAAAAGTTGACCCTGGTAATTGGGAATTACAACTAGCTGGTGGACAAGTTAATGCTTCTAATAAGAAAACAATTAAACTTATTGATGATAGTTCAACAAGTGTAACCACAGTAAATGATGCTGGAATAACAGAATACAATGTTGTTTCCGGTTCTATTCAAGGTGGTTCAACAATTATTCAAAAAGCAGCAGATTCTGAAGGAACTGATAGTGGTTCTTATGGTAAATTCTATCCAGATTTAGGTGTTATTATTTTAAACGCTACAAGACTACAAGTTAGTGATTTAGGAGACCCAACAGACGCTATNGGTNGTGCAGGGCCAGGAAGGTCAGCANTNTTTGAATTAGGTAGANNNGCTGANAGNCCTTANACANNTTCAAACACATTGTTTAGTCCAGCTTCACATAGTTTACATAGAATGTATCACGCTATATCATCAGGTTCNTTATTCCAAGCTCGTAGAGAAGAATTAGTATCTTCAACACATTACTTTTGTAGAGTAAAAAATAGTAGATTTAACAAAAGTAATAATCCAACTTGGTCAAGTGGTTCATCAACATTACCATTAGAAATATTCAGAGATGGTAAAGAAAAAACTTACATCACAACCGTAGGTCTTTATGATGANNCAGAGTGANNTATTAGCTGTAGCAAAACTAAGTCAACCAATNTTNAAATCNANANGTAGAGAAGCACTTATTAAAGTTAAACTAGACTTCTAATAGGATATATCAACAATGGGTATTTACAAAACATTAAACCCGGAAGATGTATCACTTAGGTCATTTCAAGTTCATAAGNAATTTACATTTACAAANAANGATAGTGGTAGTGGAGTTTATGGACTTCGTGCAATAAGTGGTAGTAATTACAACTTTAATTTAGGTTCATCTTCTACAATATCACAAAGTTTCGGAGAATACAATTCCCTTTCAGCCTCATTAGGAAAACAACCATATATTGCAACATACTATAATGTTCCACTTTGGAATATGATACATAGAAAATTCTATTTTGATATCAATATAGCCGATACAAACAATGTCAATACAGAACATTGGTTTAAATCAGGTGCTCCAAGTGATACTAGTGCAATAGTAGAAAAACCTTTTCAATTACATACAGTTTTTCAATATAAATCAAGACAACTAAATGGTAATGCATCAGTCATTACTATTCCACGACGATTCTTTGGTGAGGAAATCAAACCAGGTTCAATAACAATATCAGACAACAGCACAGACGCTACTAAAACATTAGTAGATGACGGACTTGGTAATATTTACGATAATGCTTATTCTTCATCTTACGCTATCGCATCCGAATCATTTGGACCAGAAGGAAGTAGTTTAACCGGTAGTGTTATTGGTAATGTTATGTATGGTCAAGGACTAATTGTCATAACAGAAACAGGTTCTTATAATAGAGTTGGTTCAACAAGTGGTTCAGATGGTGGTTGGAGTGTTTCGTTTAAATCAACACATACAATTTACGAAAGAGAAGTATTTTGTAATGTTGAAAGAGGTAAATTTTTACAAAGTAATAATCCAACAATAACACCAGGTAATAGTGGTAGTCAATTTATACCTAGTCATTTATTTAGTGGTAGTTATTCAATAGGTCATAGATTAGTAAGTCCATTGTATCCAGCAAGTTCTTCTTTTAAAACAAAAGAAATTACTGATTATTTTGGAAACACATATCTAACAAATGACACTTATAGAGGGACAGGTTCTTTAAAAGATTTTGCAACAGGTTCTAATTTCGCACCATACATCACGACTATTGGATTATATGATGATGACAATGAATTATTAGCACTTGGTAGATTAAGTAAACCGATTAAAAACGATAAAGAATTAGATATAAGTTTTATACTTAGATTTGATGTATAATAATCAAAAATTTTATATTTATAATTGTAGATATGCCAAATAGGAAAGCAAAAGATAGAAAAGAACGAAGACGAAAACTCAATGAAAAATGGGCAAGAGAGGGTAGAACTGCAAACCAACACAAAAAATATAAAGCCAAATTAAAAAAATTAGGTATTAATCCAAATCAAATGGGGTATAGATAGATGAACGAAGCTCCAAGAATACCAAGAAAAAAAGGACAACATAGAGGTTCATCTAAACATTCAGATTTATACACAGATGAAAATCCAAAAGGAACAATCAAAGGTTTAAANTTTGCAACCGTNAAGGATGCACAAAAATCAGTTAGTAAGATTAAAGGTAGTGGTAAATCTCACGCACACAAAATACAAGCGGCAGTTGCTATGGAACAACGAGCAAGAGAAATGGGTAAAGTTACAGCCGCTAATGTTTATCGTAAATTTATTAATCAAATGAAAAAGAAAACTAAAAAGAAAAACGAGGGTTTCTTTGGATTACCAGCAGGTGTAATACCTTCACCTAGTAGAAAAGCTGTTAAGAAAAATAAAACAGATAGTCTAAGTGGATATAAAAAAGTTAATGAAAAGAAATGGTCAGATAAATACAAAAAAAGTATTGATTGTAATAATCCAAAAGGATTTAGTCAAAAGGCTCATTGTGCTGGTAAAAAGAAAAAAGAAAGTAAAGATTATACATTTGGACCAGATTGGATACCTACTAATTTAGCACAAAGAAAAAAAATGAAAAGAATTCATCAAAAACTAAATCGTAGTTTAAGAGAAGATATAAATATACCAGTAAAAATTGGTGATACCATTTTAACAGGTAGATTTAAAAATAAAAAAACCGTGGTAAAGTCCATTGGTAAAGATGAACACGGAATGCCAACAATTAATGGTAGAAAAGTTGTATCATTTAGAATACCATTAAAAGAGGGTTCACAAGCATCAGGTAGACAAGGGCCAAAAGGTTATAAAGCTTTTGTTGAGTTAGGATTTGAAAAAGAATACTATAAACATATGGAAAACATATTTACCAAAAATGGTGAAACAATGATTTTAAACGAAGGTATCAATGACCCAGGCATTTTAAAAGCAGTTTTCTTAGCTGGTGGGCCTGGAAGTGGTAAAACTTGGGTAGCAAAAGGATTGTTTGGAATACCAGAAAGAGTTAATGTATCTCAATCAGGTATGAAAATGGTTAATACTGATAAAGAGTTAAAGTTCTTATTGAAAAAATATGGATTTGGAACTGACTTAGATGCATTACCTGACGAAGTATTTAAAAATCTAACAGACCCATCACAAACTGATTATAGTGGACTAAGAAGTTATGCTAAAGAATTAACCGGTGTAAGAAAAAAATTATATCAAAACGGAAGACTCGGTATGATTATTGACGGAACAGGTGATGATTATGCAAAAATATCAAAAGAGAAAAAAGAATTAGAACAAAAAGGATACGATTGTTATATGATTTTTGTTAACACCACTTTAGATGTAGCACTTGAAAGAAACAGAAATCGTGATAGAGTTCTACCAGAAAAAATAGTTGTTGATTCACATAGACAAGTTGTAAAAAACATTGGTGGATTTCAAGGATTGTTTGGTAGTAATAACTTCATAATCATTGATAACAATAAAGATTTAACACAAGAACAAGCACAAAGACGATTTAATATGTTGGTTAAAAAAGGACTATCTAGATTTATTAAAAGACCAATACAAAATCCAAAAGGTAAATCTTGGGTAAGGAAACAAAAAATGTTAGAAGAAAATTATTCAGAAAAAAATTGGACAAGACAATTAACAGAAAGAGTAGATTATAGACAAATAGCAAAAGAATTGATGAGAAGATATAGAGTCAACTCTAAATTAGAATTTAGTCCACGAGCAACAAAAGGTGATTATGATTTTGATAGAGATATCATAAAGTTAAGACCTTTTTATACAAGTGTTAGAGATTTTTTAATTACTATTTTACACGAAATATATCACGCTATGGATAGTAAAAGATATGGTAGAAAGAAGTTTGTAAGAATGTATACAAACGCTGGTCAAGAACAAGAAGACAAAGGTCTTGACTTCCACGACAATAATCCATTTGAAATAAAAGCTGAAAGATGGGCTAGACGAGAGGTNAATAAATACATCAAAAGATTTAAATAAAAAAATAATTGATTTTAGAGGAGTTGGGTTATATTTATTATTGGTTATGAAAACGAGAAGTGCTAAAAACAAAGGTAAAAGGTTACAGAATAAAGTCCGAGATTTAATCTTAGAAAAATTCACACAACTAGAAGAAGATGATGTTCGTTCAACTACTATGGGAGATAGTGGTGAAGATGTTTTATTATCACCAGCCGCTCGTAAATTGTTTCCATTTGCAACAGAATGTAAAAATCAAGAAAAATTAAACATATGGGATTCGTTAAAACAAGCCGAATCTAACGCAGGAAAACACATACCATTATTAGTGTTTAAAAGAAACAGAAGTAAAATTTATGCTACAATAGAGTTTGAAAGGTTGTTAGAATTATTAGATGAAGATAGTAAATCTACTCAATAGAGTATTAAAATCACAAGGACAAGAATTATCAAAAGAAAATGAGTATATGTGGTGGAGTCCATTTGTTAATCATCACAAACCAAAACTACAAGTCAATATCAAAAATGGTAAATGGCATTGTTGGGTATCTGGTCAAGGTGGACACAACTTATTTCAGTTATTTAAAAAAGTCAAAGCAACAAAAAAACAATATCAAGAATTAAATGAATTATCAGATAACTTTTCATTTGAATATGTCCCAACCAAACAAGAAAATAAAGAAGTAAAATTACCAGATGAATATAAACCTATGTGGACAAAATCTAATTCACCAACTTATAAACACGCGTTAAAGTATTTAAAATCAAGAGGTGTTTCAGAAGATGATATGATTAAATATTCAATAGGTTATTGTGAAGACGGATTGTATTCAAACAGAATAATTATCCCTTCCTATGATGATGAAGGTAAACTAAACTTTTTTATTGGTAGAGATATATTTGATAGTAAATTAAAATATAGAAATTCACCAACACCAAAAGATATTATTGGATTTGAATTATTTGTAAATTGGGAAGAACCAATATTATTGGTTGAGGGAGCTTTAGATGCAATAACTTCCAAAGTAAATTCAATCCCGTTATTTGGTAAAACAATTATGAATAATTTAAAAAGAAAGATTTTAGAAAAAAAAGTAAAAACTCTATATGTTGCACTTGATAATGATGCTGTAAAAGATAGTATGAAAATTGTAGAAGAATTAATGAACGAAGGTATAAAAGTTCATATGATTAANNTAACAGAAAAAGACCCAAATGATATTGGNTATGAAAAATTTACAGATATAAAAAANTNAACTAATGAAACTTCNTTTAGAGAATTAGTAAAATACAAACTTGGTATGATATAATGAAAAGAACAAAAATTNANATTCCTTTAAAAAAGATTAAATACATACATCATATATCTGATGTTCATATTAGAAATTTAAAACGACACGCCGAATACGAACAAGTATTTGAAAGGTTGTATGAAAAAATCAAACAAAATCGTGAAGATTCTATTATTTATATCGGTGGTGATATAGCACACTCAAAAACCGATATGTCTCCCGAACTCGTAGACCAGACTTCTCGTTTTCTAAAATCTCTTTCTGAGATTTGTCCTACGATAGTTATAACGGGTAATCACGATTGTAATTTAAATAACTTGAATAGATTAGATGTTTTAACACCTATCATCAATAATTTAAATTTACCAAATCTACACTACTTAAAACGCTCAGGCGTTTACGACATAGCCGATATGAGTTTTGTAGTTTGGGATGTTTGGGAAGATGAGGAGGACTACATTAAAGCAAGTGATTTTGAAGCTGATACGAAAGTTGTTTTATATCACGGGACGGTCGATAGGTCAAAAACTGATGTAGGGTTTTCACTACCAGGTAAGGTTACAATAGATTACTTTGACGGATATGATTTGGGTCTAATAGGTGATATTCATAAAAGACAATACTTAGACAAAGAAAAAACTATTGCTTATTGTGGTTCTCTGATTCAACAAAATCACGGGGAAAGTATTGGACACGGATATTTGTTATGGGAAGTAGAAACAAAAAAATCAGAATACATTGAAATACCAAATGATTACGGATACTACACAATAGATATTGATAAAGGTATTGTTCCTGATGTAAAGGGTATGCCTAAAAAAGCAAGACTANGAGTTAGAGTATCCAACACAAATGGTATTGAACTTAAAAAAGCTNTAGCTATTATTCATCACAGATACGGAATTAAAGATGTCACGATTACAAAAGTAGATAGACGAGATGTAGGTAATTCTGATAGTNAAATGGTTATCGGAGATGTAAANGATACTGATTATCAATANGAATTGATTGAAGATTATTTAAAACGAAANCACGCCATCACAGACGAAACATTAGTNAANATTAAAAANNTAAATGAAGAAATCAATAATGAATTACCACCAGCAAGAGTTAAACGAAATATTAATTGGAAACTTAAACACTTTGAATTTTCAAATATGTTTTGTTATGGTGAAAACAATTATGTAGACTTTACACAACTTGACGGAATTGTNGGTATGTTTGCTCCNAANGCTTCCGGTAAATCAACTTTATTAGATGCTTTATCATTTTGTTTATTTGATATTACTTCAAGAACAACAAGAGCCGCTTCAGTATTGAACAACAGAAAAAACAACTTTTATTGTAAGGTAAACTTTGAAGTTGGTGGTTTAGATTATTTCATTGAAAGAAAAGCATCAAAAAGAGCAAGAGACGGGCATGTAAAAGTAAATGTAAACTTTTGGATGATTGATGATAAAGGACAAACCATTAGTTTAAATGGAGACCAAAGACGAACTACAAACTACAATATTAATCAAGTGGTAGGAACATACGAAGACTTTATTTTATCAACACTATCTACCCAAAATAACTTCACAGTGTTTATTGACAAAACACAAAAAGAAAGAAAAGAGTTATTATCAACATTTATGGGAACAGATATTTTTGATTCATTGTATCAATCAGCTAACGATAAAATATCAGAAACACAAACTTTGTTAAGAGATTTTAGTAAAGTTGATTATAGTAAAAATTTAGCAGAACTACAAAAACAAACTACTTTACTACAAGTTAAACAAACAGACTTACTTTCTAAAAAAGAAAAACAAGTAGAAAAACAAAACAAACTAAATAATAAAATTATTAANTTNACTAAAAANTTAAAAGTTGTTGATGACAANATACAAGATATAGATAAGNTAGAAANNGATTTANTTAGTCAAAGTAGTGATTTTAAAGAAGTTNTNAAAGANATAGACAAAACANTTTCAGAGTTTAATGATATAAGTAATTTATTAGANGAAATAGAAACNANTATNACTCAATACGAATCCGATAATATTAACGAACAATATTCAGAATTTCAAACTTTACAACAANGTAGAGATGAGTTTCAAATTGAAATAGATAAACTAAAAGTAGAAGTTAGAAATAAATTAGACAAAACAGAAAAATTAAAAGGTGTTACTTGGGACGAANATTGTGAACATTGTATGAGTAATCCATTAACGATTGATGCTAGGGAAACCGAAAAGAACTTNGAAAAAGATAAAGAGNTGGCCGCAGCCTATCTTGAAAAAAAGAACAAAATGGACAAAGAAATAGAAGCACTAAATCCTATTATTGAGCAGAAAGAAAAGTATGATGNATATAAATCAAGTTTAGTTGAAGCAGAATTTAGAGAAAGAGAACTAAAAACTAATTTACAATATTTTAAAGAACGAAAGAAAAACATAAATTCGTCAATTGAAACTATTGAACAAGATATAAAACAATACAATGAACAAAAAAGTAATATCAAATACAATAAAAAGATAAAAGAAGATATTCAAGTTGTTCAAAATGATTTAGATGATGTAGAAGATGTTATAGTAAACTTAACAAGTGATATAACAGAAGTTCACGCTGATATAAAGGTTGGTGATAGTGAAATGAAAAACATCAATAACAAAATTAAAGAAATAGAAGAATTAGAAAACAAAAATCAAGCATATCGTTATTACTTAGATGCTGTTAGACGAGATAGTGTTCCTTATGAATTGTTAGAAAAAGCAATACCAACGATTGAAGGAGAGATAAACAATATTTTAGGACAATTAGTAGACTTCCAAATGTCATTAGAAATGGACGGAAAAAATATCAATAGTAATATTGTGTATGATGATGTTAACCAGTGGCCACTAGAATTGTCAAGTGGTATGGAAAGATTTATCAGTTCTCTTGCAATGAGAGTTGGTTTAATAAATGTAAGTAATTTACCAAGAAGTAATTTCTTAGCGATTGATGAGGGTTGGGGAACAATGGATAGTGATAATATAAATTCAGTTTATAATTTATTCCAATATCTAAAAGGACAATTCCAATTTGCATTAATTGTATCGCATGTTGACTCAATGAGAGATGCTGTAGATACATTATTAGAGATTACAAAAGATACAGAATNTAGTAAAATTAAGTTTGATTAAAAAAAAGCAAAAAAAAATGTATTTTGGGCGATTTCACTTATATATATAGATGTAGTTATTTGAAAATTGGAATTATGAAAGTATAGAGAGTAATTAACTCTATATGGGATTGACTGAAAAATGGGTAGACATTTGAAGCCCATAAAGTAATCCGGACGAAGTTGTGGTGACTTGATGATTGGTAAATATTCTAATCGTCTATATCGACAGATATCGTCTAATGTATTTTCGTAAAAAAGATAAGATGATTCTTATGACTCTATTATAGGTAAGGGTAAAACTGAAGTCCTATTTTATGACCGAACAATCTACACTTGGAGAGATAAGGTATTTACATAGAAGTTGTATTCACATCAATGGGGAATAACCACCTTGAGATGAACTATCGTAACTGATAGATGTAAAGTTTAGAGTATGAAAAATCCAAGACGAAAATTGTAGGTAATCATTAGTCCTACATCCCCAATAAATTCCACCAATATTTTTAAGAGAGCCAAATTTTAGTTTCCACCATATTACCAAACTTAAAATCACGGCTCTCTTTTTTTTACACAAACAAAACACAAGGAGATAAAAATGATGACAATCAAAATAAACCAGGAGTTTATCGAGTAAAATCGTTTTAAACACAGGTCCGCATCAGGAGTCCACGAGAGGACATACTGAGTAAGTCGTTTATATTGAACATAGAGTCCTTATTGTAGTAATACATTCCGGGAGAAGTGTCCACATTATGAGAGAATGTGGATATGACTAAGGTCATAGTTGAGTGAACAAGTCTTAAATGCTATTCCATAGAACCACCGAAGGAGGACACGGAGAAAACCAGAAATCAATACATCATCCCTATCTCCAGANTCGTTTGCCTAAAAACCACNAAAAACCCTAAAAATNCAATGAAATCAGACAAAAAAATAATTTTTAAAAAAACTTCTAAAAAAATAACACAGCTTATGAAAATAGCTCTTGACTTTAATAAAGGGCTATATTATATTGAATTGTTATGAAAAAATGTGATAATTGCAATACAGATAAATTTGTTGGAACGATATTTTACCCAACGCTGTGTATTGCTTGTATAATTAAATTANGAAAAAAATAAAAAAAGCTCTTGACTTTGTCCGCTATTCTGGTTATATTATATGAAGAATTAAATGAAAGGATAAAAAAATTATGACGATTTACGGAAAAACATTAGAAATTAAAAATGTAACTGAGGGTTACACAAAAGAACAAATAGAACAAAATATTGAAATGTTCACAGAACAAAGAAATGAAGCTCTNTATGATTTGTATGAGATGAAAAGAGAAACTTTAGCTTTCAATGAAGGTGGTAATAAAGAAGGTTATTGTGATTTANTAGATGATACTGACTTNTTNACACCANNAGACTTTACAGANACTTACAATGTNAAAGATTTTACAGATGAACAAGTAATAGAAATTTTGGAAGGTATGATATAATGATAGATAGAATTAAAGAATTAACAAATACATTAGAACAAGAGATTAATGACGGATATAATACTTTACCAGATTATCAAACAAATAATGAAGGTAAAACTTATATCAATGGTGCTCAAGC
>FUFK010041169.1_pt1 | contig 23087 bp, 17 predicted proteins | sample 1021851 | NCBI WGS metagenome assembly FUFK01 (sample SAMEA51879418, study PRJEB19060) | metagenome | reverse complement strand
TTGGATATCACAGAGGCTTGCGGAGCCTCGAACCCGTGTTCAAATCGCGGTGGGGCCGCTCAAACTGCTTCTGCATAGGCCCCATGCTACCGCGCTCTTCTTGGAAGAACGCTGGTCAAGGTGGAATCGCTCAGAATACTTCGCCTGGCTTGATGTCGTTGTTCAAGCATGAGCGAGGGGCACACCTGCTGTCTGGAGCACCCGCACATCCAAGTCCTTGATGACGTCTGCTTGTTCCCCTTCAATGGGCTCCTCATAGTCGGTGTAAATGTCATCTGCAGAGTAGGTGCTGCAGGTCAATTTGTCAACCAGGGACTTGGCAAGAGAAGGGTAGTCAGCAGCAACCTTTCGCAAGAGAATTGGGTCGGTTTGCCAGTCGCTGGCGCCCTTCAAGGCCGCAGGGGCTTCGCTCAGGTGTTCCACCATCTCAAAGAAATTGCAGAGCGTGTAGTGGCCTGTACTCTCTTTATCATGGTCTTCAAAGAGGAGGTTCCACCAGCTTTGTCGTGGTTTTTGGTATTCAATTCGATAGCCTTTGTTCAAAGGCAAGCCGAAGTGAATTCGCCAAGACCAGCCATTGGTTCCCTCAAAGGTGAAGGTGTCCTTCTTGAAATCAAATTCACCACGCATGGTGTTAGCATAATGCTGCTCCAGGCTGGGGGAAAGGGGTGAACGTGCGAGACCGTAAATTTGGAACAGGGTTCTTCGGAGAGGACTCAAGCTTTCGTGGAGCCATGAAACTTCATCGTTGAGCAAACCGAGGAGATATCCAGCAAAGAGGTCGTAGGCTGGCATGTTCTCTTGGTGGCGAACCTGAACGCAGGCGCTCTTGGGTTCCTTGACCAAGCCACTCTTTGGATGCACTTCCACCACGTCAAAGGAATTGAAACTGAACGGATTCACGAATTTCCCCATGAATGAATTGACATCAACTCGGTAGATGGCGAGTTGGCCCACGATGATGAGATGGCCCTCTTCGTCAAGTTGCATTCTGTCTTCGTGTTCTTCCACGATATCGTTCACCAATCGTGCAGCAACCTTGGCAGCCTTTGCGATGTTCAGCATGGAATCCATCATGTCTTCTCGACGAAGTTCCTGAACTGTCCCTTCTCGAACACAATCTCCAAACAATGCACCTAATCCATCAAAACCTTCGTCCATGCTTTCCATGGTATATGACGCAATATAAACTTACGAATTCCAGTCAACGATCTGCCAGTCATTGGCCTCTGCATGACGACGAAGTGACCCCTCTGGACTGACGGCGATCGCATGGCCGCAAAGGGCCATGAACCAAGAATCTGCGAGGGTGTTCCCGTAGCCGTAACACTTTGTCAAATCATGACCGTTCTGTTCAGCGTCACTCATGACGACGGGCACCTTCCCCTTCCGCCGAGGTACACTCCAGCCTCGCTCCGAACCGGAGAGAATGCCTTCTCGAACTTCAGGCCCGCACCCGTAAACTGCGTCCATCCCGAGCACGTCGGCCATCGCTTCAGCCATGGGCGCTACCGTCGCCGTGACCAAGACCAAACGATGACCTTGCTCACGATGCCAGGTGAGTTTTTCCCAGGCTTGCGGGGGAATGAAAGCCCTGAGTTTCTCACTCGCAAGGTGGCGAGAATAGCGTTCGAGCACGTCCCAAGAGGCGAGGGAGAGATGGCCTCTGTTTCGCGCAGCATCGTAGACCGCTCGACCTCGGAGCATGTTCGTGATGAAGCCACTGGTCCACGCAACCGCGCCCCACGGGATTCGCCAGGGGCGGCGACGAGCGAGATAGGCGGTCAGTGTTTTTTCACTCGAGGCGTTCAGCAGCGTCCCATCGAGGTCGAAATACGCTGCAATTTCGCCCCCCATGGGCTTGCGAGGTCGCCGACCCTACATGAGCGAACCGCATGACGCGATGACGAGTATGCTGTTTCAAGACTCATCGACCGAAGGTCCGTAGACACGGCGGCCTGCTCGGTGGTCTTGCCACCATGTCAACGACTGACGGAGATGGCGGGTGATGAAGAAGCCGACCTTGCGTGGCGTAAGTCCATGGTTTCGCAATTTTTTGTCGTGGTTGAGGTTGGCGACAATGGCTTGCGCTGAACATCCAGGATTGGCAAATACAAATCGACGAACCTCTTCAGCGAGGCGTTCAAATCGTGCACGTTTTTGGCTTCCTTTTCCTGTCCGACGAGGCATGACTCAAGAAAATGGATTGAACCATTATCAAAGATTCGCTGGGACTTCACTTGAAGTCGACCGGTTGAGTCGTCTTCCAGTTGGCCGTGGCCAATTTCTTGGCTTTACCATCGGCGATGATGGGGTGAATGTCGTTAAGGCGCCCGTGCATTCCGTGCACTTGGAACTTGACACGCAGTTCAGCCATGCGGTCCCGCTGAAGGGCTTCGTCCTGTTCGTCGTCAAGGTCAACGCTGGCAAGAGCTGTACCTTCGTTGGCGCAGGTGATGGTGAGGGTGTTTCCGGCATAACTCAAGGTTGGTCGGAAGTCCCAGTCATCGGGGTGGTGCATCCAAACCGAAAGGTCGATTGAGACCGTATCGCGAAGGGTAACGCGTCCAATTTCTACCGTGTCCACCATCGTAACCAATCCTTGCCAAACGGCCCCGCTTCATACCCCTTTCGCTTTCATTCGCTGGTGGAGCCGATGGCGACCTCGGTGAGTGAAGGTCGCATGACAATGATCTCCACCGTCAAGGTCCAATCATTTCCAGGNTCAGGGTCAATTTCACCGATGAAAGCGTCAGGGTCGGATTGTTGAGCGACCACCGACCACACCCATGGCCCCTGCCCTTGCCCGCTATCTTTCGAACGAAGTAACATTTGGAGCAAGGCTTCGGCTGAATCTGAAGTGTACATACCGTCTTCACCGCGAGCATTCATCTCGTCGTCGGCCATCTCCGCTCGTGCTGGTTCGTTGGTGGAATAATTACCTGGTTCAGTGGCAACGCTTCGCTTGTAACCATCTTCAACGATGTGGAGGGTCAAAGTGAAATTATCATGCGGCGGTGCAACGTCTTGGTCCAACTCCAACACGGCATTGAACGACATCACTCGCCCAACTTCGCCGGGCGTCATGTTGCCCGACCATGTCTCGCCTTGGTCGAGGTATTCATCCCACGACATTTCGTACGTCTCGGTAATCCACGTAACTTGGAATGTGCGCGTGGTCACGTTCACTTCAAAGGGTTCGATGGCGAAAGCTCCTGCTGCGTCATCCACTCGGAGGACGCCGTTGATGATGCCTGATGCCGAGGTGTCAAGCAAGACCGTTGGCGTGGTGGCATCGGCATCGTTGCGAGTGTCTCCGTCACCATCGCTGTCTTCGGCCGTGTTCAAGTCCCAACTGAAGGTGAGGTCGTCGCCCTCGGGGTCAAAAGAAGCGCTTCCGTCCAAAAGAGCGGCATCGCCAGCACGAACGAAATCGGGCATCGTGATGTTGATGCTCGGAGCACCGTTCACGATGATGGTGGCGATGGCGTCATCCGTACCGCCTTGGTCGTTGGTGACCGTGATGCGAACCGTATACTGACCGAAGGCGAGGTAGGTGTGAGAAGTGAAGCCGACGACCGTTTCAGCCGTGGTTCCATCACCAAAATCCCAAGCATAGTTTGTGATGACGCCTTCAACTGGTGAAGAGGCTCGGGCGTCGAGGGTTACCATTTCTCCTTCTTGAATCAAGGTAGGGTAGGCTTCGAGAGTTGCCCGTGGGTCCACGGTGGTGTCAAGAGCGCCGGTGCACCCTGCCAAGACGCTCATGAGCAAGGTTTGCACAACGACCAAAGCGAAGATTCGCTCCCTTCGCCTGCCCATCATGAAGACAAGGCCGACCTTACCCTTTCTAATGGTTCGGGAGTCCAGATTAAACAGAGGGGGAGTTTTCATCCTCATCAAAGACCACGGCTACGGGAACATCCCCCTCAATGCTGGCTTTCAGATATGGGTCTTCCAGAGAAGCAACATCGACGACGTCCACTTCATCAACATGGGTGAAGCTCTCGTCTTCTTCGGCCAGTAAATCCTCCACCGAAGCATCGCCCGCATCGTAAGGTGAAGCCACCAGCATCTGCTCCTGAGGCGGGGCTTCCTCTTCGTCAAATAGCGAAAGAGCCTCGTCGGTTTTGGCATCCTGAAGTTCTGCAAAGGCCGCTTTGTGTTGTGCCTCTTCCTTCAGCGCTGACGCTTCAGCATCCTCTATTTTCTTATCCGACGAGCCCGATTTGAACCAGTCCCGTAAGCCCATAGCGGTCCTGAAGAGGTCATGGTGTTTGAGAGTGATGTTCAAAGGGGGTGCCTGCCGCTAATTGTCCATGGCACAGGACCTTTTCGAGGGCGAGAAGGTGTTGGCCTTCGATTTGGAGACCACCGGTGTCTCGACCAACACCGACCGCATCGTCCAATTTGCGCTTATTGGGACGCTGGAAGACGGCACGCCTGTCAACCGAGAAGAAATTGTCAAACCCGGCGTTCGAATACCCTACGACGCCAGTCAAATTCACGGCATTTACGACGCGGACGTCCGCGGTAAGCCCACACTGGCGGAAGTGGCTGATGAACTGGCTGAGTTGATTGAAGGCGCCATCCTTGTCGGCCACAACGTGAGGAGTTTTGACTACGCCATGTTGAAAACGGAATTTTTGCGCCTCGGCCGCCTTCCTCCACAACCCAAAGCCATCATGGACACATTGGAGTTGGTACGACGACTTCGCCTTCCTCGGCCCCATAACCTAGGCGCTCTGTGCCAACGCCACGGCATTCGCCTTGAAGCGGCTCACACGGCGGCGGCCGATGCTGCGGCAACGATGTTGTTGTTTTGGCGACTTTCCGTCGAGCACGCCGCCGTATTCCGGCGGTCGCTTCCAGAACTTGAGCGGTGGATTGCCCACGGCGACAAGCCCCAAGATGCCTCAGCGTTGGGACGAGGTCTTGAGGACTTGGTGCCGGTTGACGCCATGGGAAAAATTCGGGAGGACGGTGGCGAGCTTGTTCTTGCCTTTGGGCGACACCGTGGCCGCTACCTTTCTGAAGTTCAAGCCAACGATCCGTCCTATATTGGCTGGCTCCTCTCCCCCAACGGATTGGAATGCGATGTAACCAAACAGCGAATCAAAGAGCATCTTCGCTCATGATTCAGATCGTTCGTACGGCACATCATCGGGCATAGGCGACCATGGAAGGACATCGCACCACGGCCCAATCCGCCACGTTCCACGTCCCGTCATGACCGAACCAAGGAACATCGGACCTTGATGGCCGCTGGCCTGAAGCTCTTCGAGCACTTCCTTGCCGCGGCCGTCAAACCTCGCAGAGATCTGATGGCCCGTCGGGATGGCACGGCCGGTCTCGTCAAGCGGCTCACAGAGTTCCAAAACCGCTGCGCCAGATGAGGTCTCGTAGCGATGAAGCAGCACAACAGCATCGCAAAAATCACCCTGATGCAAGGTGCCTGATGCTTGACGCCAAGTCCACCAGTGCGGGCACCAGGCTTTCCAATCGCAAAACCCACCGCAACTGTCTGGACCGGGGGTCGGTGCCATGGGCATGGTGGTTGGTTGGGTCGCTTCCCAAGCAGCGTAAGCCTGCTCGAGGACACTCTCGCCTTCAGCGGCCCATTTGGACGCTGTCTTGGTGTACCATCCTTCGGTGCGAACAGGTGGTGCAGCCGGGTTGTTGGCGAGGAGAATATCTCGGTACATCCGAAGTTGGCGGTTGACCTCGGGCTTGAGTTCCTTGGTCGGGGCGTTTCCAGTCTTCAGGTCGGCCACCAACCAACCTTGCATTTCCCCTGCATCATCCACGTCTGCGAAGAGGAGGTCAAGGCGCCCCATCAGGCGGCCATCGCTGGTTTTGAGTTCGCCCTCAACAGCGATGGTCAGGGATTGGAGGTGTCGCCACAGAGCGATGGTCACCTGTTCGTGATTCAGGTGCTTTGCTCCAATGTGATCGAGGAGCAGAACGATGCCCCCGCGCTGTTGTTTCTTGGCTTCGCTCCATTTTGCATCCTTCCAATCGGGTCGCCGAGGCGTGGCCATGAAGACAGCCTTTTCCTCGTCCCATCGTGCTTTGAGAAAACGCTCGGCCTGAAGGGGAAGCCAACCGGCTTCTCCGTCGTCTCTGCCCGCCAAGTCCATGTTGAGCAAATCCTCAATCGCAGCGTGAACAGCAGTTCCTAGGGAAGCGGCCATGCCCGCTTTGCGTGGCAGCCGTTGACGGCTCAGCCAGTACATCCGAGGGCACGTCTCGTATCGATTCCAAGCCGAGGGCGAGAGCTGATGCGCTCGTTGCGTCTTAGGTGCGCCCTCATCCATGCCTTGAGGTGAGCGTCGTTGATGATGAAGGTTTGGTGACCAAACGGGGAAAGTGTTGAAGGGTAGCCGACTACACCCTGCTTCATGGATAGCCCTAGTCTGCGAATCAACGCGTCCATTGAGAACGAGAATGCCATGGTTATCGCCTGCTTCCCAAGTGTTGGCATGGTCTCCAGCATCGTGGCTCACTACCTCATCGACCATCTCGACCTTGAGTTCGTGGGCGGCCTGGTCGACGAACGTTTGCCGGCCCTTGCCATGATCAACCAAGGTGTCCCGCTCCCCCCGATTCGCGCCTATGCCGGAAGGCCTCAGTGCACCATTGAAGGCTGTGACCAAGTCATTTTGCTCATGAGTGAGATGGTGGTGCCAGAGTCTCTGGTCCACAAGATCGTCTGGGCGCTCTTTGAGTGGTCCAAAGAACATCAAGTTTTGGCGGGTGTCGTCGTTGACGCCTTCGCCAAAGCCGGCATGAAGAGTGGCATGGACGGCGTAGACCCGGTGGTTGAGTACGAAGACACCGAGGAAATTGATGTCGTTGGCATTGGGTGCAACGAAACGGTTCGAAAGATGCTCAAGGACATGAACATCCCGCTGTTGGAAACGGGTGTCATTCGTGGCATGAACGCTGGTATTCTCAGTGAAGCCTCGCGCCGAGGTCTTGGCACGATGTCCATCATGGTGGAAGCTGATCCACGTTGGCCGGACGCACGAGCCGCTGCTGCATTGATTGAGCGACTGAACATCCTGTTGCCCACCATGGACCTCCCTCAGGAACCTTTGCTGGCTGAAGCCGAGATGTTGGAGGCCCAAATTTCCGCCTTGATGGAATCGGCAGGCGGCTCGGAAAAAGGTAGCCCGTCGTCTAACGCCATGCTCTATGGCTGATCAACCAAGAAAATCCGATAGCGAGGATTGCCCTTTCGTTGAGGGTTGTTCTTCCTCCAGCGCAGGTGCTTCCTCTTCCAGTGCCCCACCAAGTTGAGCGTTGAGGTCGTCCTCTGACCACACCACTACGCCGAGGTCGGTGGCTTTGGTCAATTTCGACCCCGCTTTTTCTCCAGCGACCAGCACGCTAAGTTTGGCTGATACGCTTCCCACTACCTTTCCACCGGCATCAATGATGCGCTGCTGAACATCTTTTCGAGAGGTCGATAGCGTTCCCGTCACGCAGAAGGTCATGCCAACAAAAGGTCCAGCAACCGATTTGACGACTTCTTTCTCGATGGTGAGGAGGTCGACCAGGTCTTCCACGAGGCTTCGGCGTACTTGGAGGCCATCTCGGAACTGAAGGGCCACAATTTCACCCACGCCGTCGAGGTCGAGCACTTGCCGGAGGGCTTGGTTGTGGCCGTAGGGTTTGCCCGAATCGTCGTGTTCAGGACCGAACCGGTCATCACCAGGTTGAGCATGAGCAGCGTCCAACCATGCGAGCATGCCTTGAGCATCGCCAAGCGTGGATGCCATGGCGGAAGCCAATTCCGGACCGATTCCCGGAAGACCGAGCGCGTGGAGGAATTTCCCGAGCGGCATGGTTCGGGCCTTGTCCACTTCACGCAGCACATTCGTCGCTGACTTTTCACCCATACGTTCCAACTTCAGAAGGTCGTCCATGGAGAGTCGGTACAGGTCGGCGCACGAACGGATGTAGCCAGCATCCAGTAACTGGTCAACGAGTTTCTCACCCACCCCGTCAAGTTCCAAGGCGCGACACCAATACAGAACTGAACGGCTGGTTCGGGCCTCGCAATAGAGGTTCATGCACTTGAGAAAGGCCCCTTCCACCTCCACTGCACCAAGACAAGCAGGGCAGGCCGTTGGCGTGGGAATGGGAGCGGAAGACGGTAAGGTGCCTGTAAACGCCTCACCGTCGGCGTGAAAGCGACCGTTGAGGTCGTCCTGGGTGGCCGGGCCCAACGTTTGTTCGATTTTGGGGATGACATCCCCTCGCCGAACGATGAGAACCTTATCGCCGATATTGATGCCCAAGCGGTCAACTTCGCCCACGTTGTGCAAGGTGGTGTTCTCAACGGTTACGCCGCCCACTCGCTGTGGAGCAATGCGAGCAACTGGCGTGATGTTACCCGTGCGACCGGTTTGCCATTCAACATCCAGTAGCACCGAGTGCGCTTCTTCGGGCGGAAACTTCCATGCCAAAGCCCAGCGAGGATGGTGCGCTGTCATGCCCAATTGCTCGCGCTGCGCAAGGTTGTCCAGTTTGAAAACCACCCCGTCGATTTCAAACGCATAGCCGCTGCGTTTGCCCGCCCATGCAACGGTCGCCTCATCGAGGAATTGGGTGGCCTGCGAAGGGGAATCCCCGTGATGGAGTTCCCACGGGGCAGGCACGATGTTGAGTTGGTCTTCCATCCACACCAGCATATCGGTGTCGTTGTCCATGTCGGGCACGGGTTCGCTATCTGGATGGCGGTGTTCGCCAAGCGGAACTTGAGCGTCGTAGGCTTGGAACACAAGGTCCGAGGCATCGGCTTTCCCGTCGGCATGCTTCTGGCGAAGAGCGCCAGCGGCAAGATTCCGTGGATTGGGGGATACATCCCTGTATTTTGCTTCAAAAACGGCAAGCGGCATCACGACTTCGCCTCGAACATGGACATCGACGGCTAAGGGAAGCGTATGAGGCACGTTGGCGATTTTACGGGCGTTTCGAGTGACGTCTTCTCCTCGCTCTCCACTCCCCCGGGTCGCTGCACGAACCAACCGGCCCATCCGGTATTCAAGGGAGAGGGCAGAACCGTCCAGTTTTGGTTGAGAGAGGAAACGGGTCGCTCCCGATGTGGTGGTGGTGACGAAGTGGTTCAACTCCTCTGATGATGTTGCTTTGTCCAAACTGCGCATGGGAAAGAGGTGGTCCACCTTGACACTACCGGGGGCGATGTCGGCCCCCACACGACTGAGTTGAGGGTGGTCGGGGTCAAGTGCCTTGAGTTCGTCCCACAGGCGGTCGAATTCAGCGTCGCTGAGTTCGGGTTGGGCGAGGTTGTAGTAAAGGTGCGAATGATGGGCAATTTGGTCCGCAAGTGAGGCGATACGCGCCTCATCTGCTTCGGAGAAAGCGCCCGCTTCGCCCATGAGGTGAACAGGGGTGCGACAGGCTATGAAGCATCGCTTTTTGACCCTTCAATTGAACTTGAGGGCCACGAATTCACTGTTCTCAAGCGGACAGCGCGTCATCACGGCTTGGCTCAAAATACGAAGATGAATTTCTGCGACCACGTGGACGGTGGCCGAAAACATGTGGCCGGCATGAGGTTTCAGGTCGTCATCGGAAAACGTCGCGTGAAGATGAGTGAATGCATCCCCGTTTTCTCGGCGAGCGAGGTTGCCTTGAAGCGTGACAAGTTCGGCGCCGCTCTCAAGGGTCACGCGATGATACACGTGGTCGTCGTCCATGTACCCGTACGTGCTGTCCCGTGTACGACCGATGCCACTGGTGATGGCTGCGGCATCAAAACCAACGGTGTCGGCAAGCCCTTGAAGCGATGCGTGGATTTCCTCACCCGGGTCCAATCGCACAAAGAGGTCGTCACCGCTACGGGTCCACTCCATGGTAAAGGCTCACGTTGGCGGGTCATGAGGATGCCGTTCACTCACTCTCGTCGGTAAGCTCGCCGCTCCTTGCTTGTTCCATGGCCTTGATGTATTCCCGAGCGACCCGGAGGGAATCCGGATCACCACCCAAAGGCAAGGGGCCGAACGGCCCCCAACCGTTTCGAAGCAACATGATGCGGCGTTTGGGTTGTCGTTTGGCCAGGCGGAGACGCTCCCAAGGGTAGCGTTGGCCGTCGGCAAAAAGGTGGGTTGAGGTGATGGCGTACCGCTTGGGGATCAGCAGGGAGAAGAGGTGCAGAGCAAGGAAGACATCCCAAAGAATAGCGTAGATGATGGGCGTGTTGCTCGCTTCGAGCAAGGCCCATGGAAGCACCATCATGGCGGCCATTGAGCCGAGATTGCCCCATTGTCGAACCATTTCGTGAACGCCTTCGCTCGCCCAAGCAAACCCGCCGCCCGCTAGGGAACCAAGTTCGGGAACGTCCCGTCGCTGCTTGGTCAACCAATAGGCGTCCCATGCCACGATGACGGCAAGAACGGCAACCGCCGCCATCGCCACGTGTTCTGCAGACGGGAGGTCAACCATGTTGCAGCCTCAGAGATGTTGCTGGTCAAGCGAAGTCAGATCTCCCGGACCGCCACGGCGCAGTCGGGCGACGAAGAGAAGGGCAACCACCACAAAGAGGGCAATGACCACCATCAGGGCGTTCACGTTCACATCGGCGTCGCCATCTTCGCTGCCCTCCAACACGTCCGGCGTACCATCGCCATCGTCGTCCATGTCCTCGGTCAACCAACTTGTGTAGCCTTCTGGGCAGTCAAGCACATCAGGTTGGGTGTCGCCGTCGGTGTCGATTTGAGCGCACGGGTCGAGCGGGAAGGCATCTTTCTCATCGCTGAAACCATCGTTATCGTCGTCCTGGTCGTAGATGTTCGGGCCACATGATTTTCCGGTGTTCGGGTCAAACCATGTCTCGGATGAACACGAAGACGACCAATCGTTGTCGGTGTCCAACAGAGTGTACTCGAAATCCATGGAAGCCGTAGCTTGCTCACCATAGGTGTCAACCACCGTGGCCTCCACGATGTAAAAGCCCGCTGTCAAATCCGTTATGTTGAACACGGGCTCGTTTCCTCCTTGCAAGACGGTGTTTCCTGCGAGATCGTAGACACGCCATGAAAGAACAAGTTCGCTTTCATCATCCATGTCATCGCCGACCGTGGCAGAGGCTCGAATGGAATCTCCCTCCATCACGCGCTGGCCGGCATAGGGTTCGAACAAGTCAACCTCAGGTGGTTGGTTCACGAGGATGTTGATGACCAGCATTGAGGATGAAGACGCGGGTGAATCCACCGTTAATTCGGCGAGCGGGGACCCTGCCACTTCTGCCTGCACCACCCACTCAGAAGCCACGGCTTCGCCAGATGCCGTGATGGTGCGCAAGAGAAGTTCAACGTCGACGGTGGTTCCCTGAACACTCATCGGTTCGAGAAGTTCATTGCCATAACCGACCGAAAAGAACGCAGCAACCGGAACACCACCCCGTTGAGCGTCGAGCGTCATCGTCCGATAGGCCGAAAATTCACCCGATTCCCCGACGGAAACCGTGCCGACTTGGCCGTCCACCGAAACCACGTCGGTGGTGGCGACGTCAACTGCACCAATGAGGGAACACGATTCCAACCGGACGGGGAATTCTTCCGTGGCCAGAGCGCTTGAGGCCACGATGTGGGCTGAGCGCAGCACCAACGGCGCACTGATTTCACCGGGGTCGGAATGAAGTGAAACACCGACGTTGTATCCCGTGATGTCGAGGCCTTCGACCACAAGCGAATCGGAAGACCGCCCGTGGTGAGAAATGAACGCTGTACCGGTGCCTTGCCCCTCAAGGGTGATGTCCGAAAAGAGCCCCGAGGTGCGGTCAACATCAATGGCTGGCGCACCCGTGAGATGAATTCGTTCAAGCGTGATGTCTTCGTTGCCTTCACCCACGATACCTGCTTGGCCTGACACCGTTCCAACAACATCGGTAAGTGTGAACGACGAAGTGATGCTGTTCAGAGATACGATGGTGCCCGTGCCGTGGAATTGCGTGGCGTCTATGCCGTTGATGGTGCCTGAAACACCGGTCAACTCCAACCCCCAATTCGTGCCTTCGCCGAGGGCCACCTCCGAGAAGTCCAAGGGGACCTGTTGAGCCCAAACCGCCTGCTCTTCGCAATCGGCGAAGCTCACGTTGGTGAAGGTGATGAGCCCGCTTGAAGGATAGAGTTGGGCACAGCCGCTGCCGTTTTGCAAATGGCTGTTGCGAATCACCAGGGAAGCGGCGCTTCCGGACTCTACCACGACCAAGGGGTCGCTTGCAGAACGGGCCATGAACACGCCATCCGCTTGGACAGAACCCAAACCTGAAACCGTCAAAGCTGGGGCAGACTCGATGAGTTGCGTGCCTGAAAGTTCAATCGCAGCTGCCGTTGAAGCGCCGAGGGCAAGTCCTCCCCATCGCGCCCCAAAGCCCGTGGAAGAGAGTGTGGCTTCGCCCGCATCGAGGACGCCGTTGACCGTGATGGTGGCGCCTTCGGAAATTCGCAACGATACGCCGTCTTGCACCGTCATGGTTGAGGCGCTTTGGAGGATAAGTGAATGGTCCAATGTGTACGGACTCCATTGACGCTCAAGCACGAGCCAACCAGAAACTTCGCCGCTGGGCACCGTTGACGCCATGAANGTGTGGGTCAGTGAGCGGTTGGTGTCCCAGGTGACGAAATCGGAGAAGTTGTTGCGCTGAAGCGTGACCGTCTTGATGCCCTCCCACGTTTGGCCTGTATCGGTGACCCTCCGAGCAACCGTTTCGGTTGATAATTCGCCGTCGCCGTCGGTCATCGCCACCGATCCCTCGATGGAAATCAAGGCCCCTTCAACCGGTTCGCCTTTATCCAGCACAAGGATGTCAAGGGTGGAAGAACTGGTGAACTCAGCACCCGTCATGGCCGTTATGCTTCCCTCTACAGTGCCGCCCATGACGTCAATCTCGCATCCAGGTTGAAGCGTAAGCGAACCGAGGATGTGGAGGTGTTGCAGTTCAAGCGGATTCAAACAGCCCCACTGAACATTGGTATCGAGGGTGAGCGAAGCGACATCGGTACCGCTCACGAAGCTCTGGCCGCTGGCTTGGAGTGCATCGGCCGTGATTGAGGCGTCTTCACCAATGAGTTGCCCCGTGCCTTCCACCGAAACCGTGTGGCCTGCTGAAAGCACCACATCTGTTGAAATCAAGGTCAAGGCACCGTTGTTTGCGACCGTCAAATCGCCTGCAAGTTGGTGGGGTTGCCCGTCCGGACGGGGTCCGAGGACAACATCTTGGCCCGCTGAGATGGTCCAGTCTCCTTGAGGAATCACGGGTACTTGGACCGATTGCCCGCTTTGACCGCCATAGAGCATGACGCGGGCGCCTGCTCCCTCAAGAGTCACGTCCACCACCGAGCCGCTGCTCACCAGCGGAAGCGTGAGGGCCCCGTTGCTATTGCTCATCAGAGCAAAGCCGTGAACGGAGACATGGGCCTCGACAGGTTGGCCGGCCAAGTCCGTGAAGGTGACATCCGTCTCAATCAAGCGATAGGATGCTGACGTGCTGATGGATGGGTTGTAACCAGAACCGTAGTAGAATGTGCCATCGCCCAAAGCATCGGCAGAGGTTGGCGCGGTGTTGAGCGGCGTGAAGGTTCGCACAATTGCGGTGCTACCGGGAGACATCATGAGGGGAGTATTGTGCAGTTGCGCCGTCCAAGAAGAGAGGTGCAATGTCGTGTCGCCTTCCATCAAAACGCCTTCATCCTGAGCGATGGTCGTCAGGTCCGAACCGCGATACGAGGAATCTATGAGATGGAGGCCCGCTAGGCCCCCAATATTGGCTTCAGCCGTCGAAGCGACAACGGAACTGTCCTCGAGCATCATGCCGGTTGACACATTTCGTGAAGTGAACTGTTCGATGGAAAGGTCGCTGTACCATGCCTTCATACCGATTGAAGTTTGGTCCGTGGAAGCAAAGGCTTTCTCCACCGTGATNTCAGCCCAGTCGTGGACCCCACCAAGAACATCAAGACCTACACCATCACTCGATGTCAGTTCAACCTGAACATTTGAGAGATCGCTGGTGGGCGTTTGAACCGAAACGCCTGTTTGTGATGCGTTGACGGTCAGATTGGTCCATGCTGCATGACCGCTGCCGGTAGCGTCAACCGCTTGTTCGGCCGCAAAGACGGAGACATTCTGCATTTCAGAAGTCCCCGTACCGGACCACGATACGCCAACACGGGGTTGTCCGTCAATAACGCTGTTCTCCAAGGTGCAGGCGCCATCACAGCGGACATCGAAGACCGGACGCATCTCGTCGGACGAGGTTGAGATGAATTCAACATCCTCGAGATGCATGGAAGATACCCCTTGGCCCACCACCATTCGCTCGCCAGAGAGTTGGGCGGTGTGCAATGCAAAATCATCCGCATCGCCTGTATCAATGGCCAAGGCGAGGCCGGTGCCGGTGAATGTGTGAACGAGAGATGAGGCCCCAGAAGCGGTGGCAAAGCCGACGCTGGCGTTGTAAACGCCGAGACCTGTCATATCCAAGCTGCCGTCGTAGGATTGGACGCCTACACCCGCTTCGTATACATCGAATTCTGTCACGTTCGCAGTGGCGTGATTCGCCAAACCAATCGCAACTTCGGTCGCCGTCCCGTCCGTGAAATCAAGTTCTCCAGTCTCAACGTACACCGCTTCGTAGTCCATGCGATTGGCTTCAAACCCGTTGATGACCGCCTCGCCGCCCATCACAGAAAGACCGCGATATGCGTCGTTGAACACCACATTGGTGCCGTTGAAATCGCCTCGCACCAAAACGCCGGCTGAAGCGTTGGCAACGCTCACCTCAGTCAAGTTTGCCTGGCCACCGACCTCAACGACGATACCCGGCCACAATCCTTGACCGTGCGAACCTTGTGTTTCGGGAACGATGGTCGAAAAGAACGAGGCTTGCTGGGCCAAAAGTGTGCCCTCAACGATGATGGCGTAATCTTTGGCGTCAACGGTCGTGCCGGGTGAGACGGTCAGGGTGGCACCGCTTGCAACGGTTACATTCCCTGAGAGCACCATGTCCCCCGACCACGTGGTGTTGGTTGAGACGGTGCTGTCCGCTCCGTTCACCATCGGAAGGATGAGGACGGTCAAAAGAAGCGCCACCATGCTGAATGCATGCCCTTGTCGCATGGGTTGGCGTTGGAGTGGCGCCATATCAATCCCAAGGCTTCGCGTCTTCAAAGTATTCACACAACACAAGCAAAGTGGTGGGCCCGCCCGGATTTGAACCGGGGTCTGACGGCCCCCAGCCGCCAAGTATAGGCCAAGCTAACCCACGGGCCCGAGGAAATCCTCAGTTGCGTGATGCGCTGAACGGTGCGACCTCTTCAATGAGGTCAAGGTGTCCAACGTACATGCGTCGGCAACAATAACGCTTCAAGCCCACCTCGTCGAGGGCTTCGGCGTCGCTCTTACCGTCGGCAACCATTTGCTTGAATTCTTCCCACTTGTGGGCGACAACGCCGCCACAACTGAAACATCGTACTGGAATAATCATCATCTCACCTCATCGATAGGACTTCTGCTTCTTTCGGCGAGCACCGCGACCAAGTTGGTGCTTGGGCTCCTTTCGTCGCGGGTCATTCACCAGAAGACTGCGGTCAAAACGCAGATACTCGTCTCGAAGTTCTTCGTCAACGCCTTCAGCGCCGCCGTTGTAGTGGACGAGTCCACGGGCAATAGCGGTGCGAATGGCGTCGGTTTGACCCATGATGCCACCACCATTGGTGGTGATGGAGATGTCGACTTTGCTCAATCGGTTCATGGCGTCAGCGATGACCAAGGGTTCCATTGACTTTCGGCGAGCCAGCGAAGGCTGCATGATTTCAATGGGTTCGGAGTTCACTCGAACACGTCCCTTGCCGGCTTTGACACTGGCACGGGCAACGGCGGTCTTTCGCTTTCCAGAGGATTCAACGGATTTCTTCTTGCGTGCCATCACTGGTCACCTCCCGTCCATCGGTGAGCGGGTGCTCCCAAGTCTGCACTGACATCACCCAAACGGATGTAGCGGTCAGGCAGGTCTCGGCGGAATTTGCTGTCGTCGCCTCGCTCATGGCCTTCTGGCATGTCGCCGGAAAGGTGGCTGGGGCAACCGATCTCAACACGGAGGTTTCGTAGGGCTCGTCGGCCGCTGCTCTTCTTTTGGTAAGGCAGCATACCACGAACGGCTCGCTTGAGAATCATGTCGGGCATACGAGGGAAAAACGGCCCCTTACGGGCGTGGTTCAACTCGTACTTCTTGTGATAATTGTCAAGAACAGATCGTGGGCGGCCAGAGATGATGGCCTTCTCAGCGTTGATGATGATGACCTTATCATCACGGTCTTCACGCGCAGCCTTCAGCAGAATGTCGGCTGAGGCTGAGGCAAGGCGGCCTAGAATCAGGCCGTCTGCATCAAACACGTAGGTGGTTGCATCAGCCAAGGATAACAACCCCCGTTCCGGATGGGTTTTCGTTCATCAGCTCGCCGTAGGTCATGATTCGACCTCCAGCGGCTTCTATCTTCTCACGGGCACCGTTGCTGACGCTGTAGGCGGCGATGGTGTGACCGTTGGTCAACTCACCAGAGCCGAGCAGCTTGCCCGGAACGAGGATGGTGGCACCCTCGGGGGCGTAGCGGCTCACACGGCTCAGGTTGGGTTGGGCCCAATTCTTACGACTCTTAGAGAGGCGCAAGGCCACATCTCGCCAAACAGCGGCTCCGGTGTCGCGAGACTGGGCTTTCAGCTGGTTGATGGTATCAACCAACTGGGCGTTTGTCTTACGTTCTGGGTTGCTCATTTGACTCCCTCGATGCTTTGAAGCAACTTGCCGACCGTCCATCCCGTTATGAAGGCACCGACGCGAGGAAGACCTTCATCGCGCCGGAGCGCCACGGTTTTCCAAAAAAATTTCTCGGCTTAATCCAGAAGAATTTCGCCCTTTGCATCGAGCAGTTCAACCATCAATCCGGCTGCTCGAGCCTGGACGATGATCTCGTCGTGAAGCGTGTCGGAGAAGTCATCAAGAGCACCCAAAGCGGTGATTCCGGCGACATCCGTCAAGCGGTCGATGAGATGGTTCAGGATGCAACTGACGCCATAGGCTTGCCCTGCGCGGAAGGCGTGGTCGGCACTTCCTGGCTCGGGGTCTTCGGCCTTCATGCGCAGCATGACGGTTTGGGAATACGCCACCAACGCACCGTAAATGGACTCAATGATTTGAGCGGCTTCCAAATCGCCCAGCAACATCTGGGATTGAGCGAGGGCAGCCCGAACTGCATGTTCGTACATTCCGTGAGCTCCGATGGTGTCGGTCGTTTCGATTTGCATGGCTTGGTCAATGAGCGCCTTCCAGTCGTCCATGAACCAACACACAAGCCTCCAGCCTTTGAAGGTTAAGGCTACAGCAGGTCTTGCTCCCGCTAGGTTCGCCTCGGCCGTTCACCGATAGAAGGGCTTCAAATCTTGAAGTCCGTGTTCTCGCCTTCAACGATGCCTGCTTGGCGGACCGTTCCGTCGGCAGCGACGAATTCTCCGGCCTTGGTCAGGTTATCGTAGATGCCAGTGGTTTCCACTCGCTTCACCACGGATTCCTCGCCCAGAGCCATCGTCAAGGAGTTGGTGATGGCACCAAGCGTTTGGAGGGCACGGTCTCGATGTGTTGCATCGATGGTGTGCTCGGAGTAGCGGGCTTCTTCAAAGATGGACAGGAAGTCATCCAATTGGTCAGCAGGCACCATGTTGAATGCCGCACGAACGGCTGCCTCAAACTCACGGGCGGTTTCGTAGACCTTCTTCATGAAGCCGTATTTCTTGAAGTGCTTCACGAGGCTCTTGTAGCAGTCGAAGATGGCAGCGATGTATTCGTTGCTGGCTTCGAGTTGCATCATGGCGTCGGTGAGGATACCGCGGAGTGCTTGCACCTGACGTTGTTGCTGGACACGCTGGTAGTAAATCGCACCTGCGATCAAGAGCGCCATCAAGACGATGGCGAAACCGATGAGGTTGCTCGGGCTGAACAAGCCACCGGCGTCGCCCAAGGCTTCGGCTTCCTTGTAGGTGATTTCGTGCGTAATGTTGTCCTGCGACGGTGCGAAGTACGTTGAACCGGGATAGTAGGCCGTGATGCGCCAGACACCTGAACACGGGTTGCCGTCACAACTTTGACCGACGAAACTCCACTCAAAGGAGGCAATACCTTGCTCGTTGGTTCGCGTCTTGTTGTTCAGGTCTGAGACCACCCACTGGCCGGTCTCATCGTCGAAGAACTCGTAGGCGAAGATGACTTCTTCGTTCTCTACAGCGAGGTCAAGACGGTCTCGCAAGAGTGCGATTTCTCCCGTGATGAGTTTACCTTCAGGAGCGCCGTTGGCGCCGCTGTTGCTCCATGTTTGCTTGACTTGCAAGTCGACGCGGGAACGAACGAGTACTTCGATGTCCATCGCTGAACCGTTCAGAGCGTTGCTGCTGTCCTTATCACAGCCGCCAGGAATGTTTCGGTCTGGTTCAAACGCCACACGGAGTGTGCGGAAGCCTTCCAGTTTACCACCGGTGGTTTCCACGCCTCGCAGCGTTGGGTTTTGCAACGGGTCGGCACTGAACCATTCCACAGTACCGTCGATGTCGCTGGTGCGAACCGTGGCGAGAGGTCGAATGTTCTCGTCGGGATCAAGGTAGATGTTTAGACACTTGCCGCCGACGGCTTGGCCGTTGGACTGGGCAAGGAATGCGTCGATGTGGAAGGATTCCTTCAGGTACAGCACTGGGTAGCGGGAACCGTTTGGTGCAACCCACTGGTCAACGCTGGACTTGAACGGTCCAACTTCGGTGATTTGTAGTGTCGAGTTGGAGAAGACGTCAAACTCGGTCTGAACCGTCTTGTTCTCGTATCGGTAAGCGTCGTTGTTATCGTAAGCCGAGTACGAAACCGTCACCTTGGCCTTACCGGCCATGACGTCCGAGAGCGGACAGGTGATGGCAAAGTAGCCGTCTGCGTTGGTGGTGCCGGACTGACAAGCAACAGGGCCTGTTTGACCGTTCACCATCTCGTAGTTGACACGGATGCTGCGGTCGGTGAGGTTCACGCCCAACTCATCGCTGAGGGTACCGGTGACGATCATCGGCTTGGGCACCACTTCGCCCGTAAGCGGGTCGATTTCGCTGGTGTAGACGATTTGGTCATCAACTGACATGACGGTTCGGCCAATGAGGTTGAATCCGTTGGCGTTATTCGTCATCGTCAGTCGGAAGTGGTCGTTACCCGGAACCTGCGTACATGGGTCCCATGCGCCCTGGATGCCAAGGTAGCTGACATCAAGGGGCTGGCAACCTTCGTTGGGCAGCGTTTCTTGGAAGCGCAAAATCACATTGACTGGACCGAAACCATCGGGCAAGAACGACTCGGGGTCGGCTCGCAACAACGCAGGGTTGAGCGGAGAGATGTTGGACTTGAGACATCCAATCGTCTCCTCAACTTCCAAACCATCGCCGTCGATGTCGCGGTCGGGTATGTTGTCACCATTGCCGTCGTAGAAACAGAGATGCGAGCCGTCTGGCTCAACTTCGGGTAGGGAGATCACACCGGCGTTCGGCGCCAAGGTGGCGACGACTTGCCGATGGAGGGTTCCTTGGAAGTCAGTGCCTTCGAAGATGACATCGACCAGTCCGCCGTACGGCGTTTCAGCACCTGAAAGGGCGGTTCCGCCTGAGTCACGAATACTCGTCTTATTATCGTCCGATACTTGAGCCGTGAAGTCCCACTTATCGCCGGAACGCCGCAGGTTGTCCTCTGTTGATATCACCTGCATGTAGGTCCGAGAAACCACCCAAACCGATTGGGTTACGGTGGATCCCTTGAGCAGGGAGGTTCCCGAATACTCGAACTGCAAGGTGAAGTTGCCAAGTGCATCGCTGGCAGAGACGTTGAACGGAATTTCGAAGAAACCGTTGTTGTCCGTGAAGTTCACGCCCGAGCGTCCATCAAAGGACCAGGTGTAATTGACCGGAGCGTTACGAACCGGCTGGAGCGAGTTGTCGACCAACTTGGCCTGAATCGTCGTGTTGGTGTTTCGATAAAGGCGTGGCAGCGACGTCGTTTGGAAGTCGGTGGTACCGACCACGGTGACGTTGATGTAAGCACCCGTTGGAGCCAACGTCGAGGAATTACCGGTGAAGTAGTACGCTGAGTTGGTGAAGTCAACGCGTAGACCGTAGGTTCCTGCACCGTATTGGCTGTACCAGGACCAGTTGTAATCGTAGGCTGCATCGCCATCCTTCATGATGGGGCGTTGGGTGTAGGCCGTCTCACCAGCGCCGAGGAACTGGCCGTTCTTGTCGACGTCAACTTGCAGTGCAATCGGGTCTTGGTCCCACGGATCGTTGGTGCGGTTGGTGACCTTTCCGACGACTTGGAGCGATTCGCCCGTGTTCATCTCAGGAACAATCTCACAGCGAACCGGGCTGTTGGGGTCCGTTCGGTCCACGGGTCCACAAGGCGGTAGGTTGCTATCGCCGCCGTTCACCAAAGCGATGAACCAGTGCGTGCCGTTTCCAGAGAGGAAGGGTCGGAGAGCTGCTGCTTGGCCAGTCAAGCCCTCGGGCGTACCGTCCCATGACTTTGGATACGGTTTGAAGGCGGACACATCGTTGTAATTGACACCGGCATTGGTCAAAGCGGGCTGGTGGAACAGCGTCGACCAGTCGCCAAAGGTGCCATCGCCGTTGTTTACAGTGGAGTCGTAGTAGTAGATGGGGCTCAGGCCGTCGAGAATCAGCGTTCCCTCGATGTTCATTCGGTGCATGATGCGAACGGAGAACGGTTCAGCCTCATCGCCGTTCAAGAACGGGAACGGCCACTCGTTTGCCAGTTCTGGCGAAACGCGGGCGATGATTTCGATATCACCGGCCGGAAGACTGGTGTTCGTGTAGTTGTACCGCAAGGGGTCGCCGTTGGTGTCGAGCACGATATCGTGCTGCTTGGTCAAGTCGTTCCAAGCAATCTCCTCATAGCCACCGGGGATTTGTCCCACACCGTTATCGGCGGTTGAGTTCCACTGAACTTGCTTCCATGTGCCTGCGATACCCAAGTCTTGGACGAAGGTGAGCGAGGCCCATCCGGAGGCGTCAGTTCGGTAGCCGTTGTTGCCCAATCCGGTGAAGTTGGTTGGGGCGGTCAAGTTTCCAAACAAGCCACCAAAGATGGAGAAGGTGATTGGGGAATTCCTGATGCGGTTGTCGAACAAACCACGGTCCCAATCGGCAGCATAGTGGGCCTTGAAGTCAAGCCAGAACGGTTGCTCGTCGCTGCGGAAATACGTCCAAGCCGAGTAGTCAACGGTCATGTTGGCTTCTGCACCCACGTAGTAGGATTGCGACTGATTTCCGTTGAACATGAACATCTCCGTCACTTCAGCGTAGACACGATAGGTCGTGTTGTCGCCCACGGTCAGATCTTCTGGATAGAGGAATTGTCCGACGCTGAAGTTTCCGCCAGCGTTGGTCAGCACGTCAATGGTTTCGATGGCTGTGGTGTTGTTGGCTGTCCATTCGATGTGGACTTGCACGGGAAGTTGCGGTGCTGATTCAACGACACCGGTGATGGGGTTCAACCAATCCACGTGGCCCGCAAAGATGGTTGGGCTTTGTGCGTCGAGCCAGAGGTTATCGGGCAGGTTGAGGGTGATGTAGGTCGGCGCCTTATCGTCTGCATCCAAGATACCGTCGTTATCGTGGTCCCAATCCGAAGTCAATTCTGTGTCTTCGGTGTGGTCAAAGTCCACATCGGTGCGGGTGTCGTTGTCGTCGTCTTGGTCGATGGCGTCCGGCCCAGTTGATGTGTCAAGCGGGTTGGCAAGAGCTTCACCGTCACCGAAGTCGTCGTGGTCCCACGGGTTGGTGGAGTTTCGGTCAAAGCGGGTCGGCCAGAGCAGGACTTCGTCCTCGTCGTGCATGCCATCTTCGTCATCGTCTTCGTCAAGGTCGTCTCGAACCCCGTCGTTGTCGTGGTCAAACGGTGCGATCATGTCGTAGGGAGCGGTTGGGCCAAGTTCTGCGTTATTCGTCAACCCGTCGCCGTCCCAGTCGTCGTCGGCCCAGTTCAGGATGCCGTCGTTGTCGTGATCCCACGTGGATTGCTCTTCGCCCCAGAAGCAACCGGCAAGCTGTTCCTGGTCAACGTCGAGGCGTCCATCGTTGTCGTCGTCGGGGTCTTCGCCGTCAGGCACGCCATCGTTGTCGTTGTCAACGTCGTAGATGCTGGGCGAACGCAGACCTTGGGACATGATGCCTTGATCCCAGACGGCTTGGTAGAATCCATCGTCGTCAGCGTCGGCATCGTTGCCGTCNTCATCGTTGTCGTCGCAGTTCGAACCCGTGAAGAAATTCCCGTTGTTTTGACCGGTGTCGTCGTCAAGGTCGAAGTTGCTGTCGACCTCAAAGTAATCCCACACACCGTCGTTATCGTCGTCCACGTCAAACCAATCAAAGATGGCGTCGTAATCGTCGTCGAGATCGATGGTGGAATTGGTGAAATCGCCGTCGATGTCGCCGTCAACGTCGTTCTTGAGAAGGTCTGCACCCAGCTCATCGGGGAAGTCGGCCTCGGGGCCGTTGTCTGAATTCCACTGCCAGATACCGGTTTGCAAACCAAACCACGTCATGAATGCGTCACGGTTGTCGGTGATCTGGGTGTAGCTGATGGCCGAATCGACGGTTCCGTCCCCGCCGAAGTCGTAGTGCCAACAACCGATGCCCTCGACGGGCGTGCAGCTCCAGTTGCCCGATGGCCCTCCGGTGGTTGGGCCCTGATCGATAAACGCGTCCGGGCGTGTCGAGTACGGCGAGCCGAACTGAGCGTTGACGCCGTTTAGTGGCATCTTGAACGCCAGTGCATAGCTGTAGCCACAAACAAATCCACTGCCCAAATTACCAGCGGTCCAGCCGCAGGTTGTCATGTTGAACGAACCCCCCATCTTGATGTCGTTCACGTCCAAGATACCGTCGTTACCTTCGTCCTGGTCCCACCAATCGGGCATGCCGTCCGCATCCTGGTCAACATCGAGTCCGTTGATGAGCGAATCACCGTC
>FUFK010048372.1_pt1 | contig 23092 bp, 25 predicted proteins | sample 1021851 | NCBI WGS metagenome assembly FUFK01 (sample SAMEA51879418, study PRJEB19060) | metagenome | reverse complement strand
GTATACCAAGACTCACAGCTATCGCCTGATACGACTTCAAACGATTGCATTTGTATATCGCCAAAGGTTGTTAAATATAACAACGTTATAATGGTAACTTTTTCAAACAATAAACTCTCCAAATATAAAAGCGCTATATACTAGCATAAGCATGAAGAATGCAATCCACCAGAAAAATATAATTATATGCCACATTACCGCCCCTGGCCACGATACTTCTTACGATAGGGTTTACGTTTACTATAACTTTTTGCGTGTTGACCTGGACGTTTTTTAGGAGTTCGTTTGTGGTAATTGTTTACCCCAAACATGGGTTTTTTCTTAGCCATCTTGCTCTTCGTTCTCTTCGTTTAGTTTCATTCTTTGAACAAAAGCTTTGTCCTTGTCGTCTAATTTTAAATATTTAATAGATCCATTAACATACTGTCTAGTTTCTTCGCCACAGTGTGTGCACTTATAATAGTCAGTTACAATAGCAACTAACAAAGTATCTTCATGACAATGAGGGCACTCACCATGAACGGTATCTATATAACCTATTCTAACCATGGTGTGTATGTTACTTTTCCGTCTATTCTTTGTGCTCTTAATGATTGATTTCTGTTTTGATCAGTTGAATAACTACAATGTATCCAGCCCGAAGTTGGTTCGTTATCACGGTAAAATTCTAAGATGAGCTGGTCGTAATCAAGTTCATTCTTGATGTACAAAGCTAGCTCTCTGTTGTCTACACCAGGTATTTCAAAATCTGCTGCGGCCGCACCATTGTCTGCCACATGTTGGCTGTTAACTGAACTTCCTATCTCTAGGCACAGCTGTGCACAACGGAATCCTGACGATATAATTAAAGGTTTATCAAAGTGTGATCTAACTGGCTGTAATATATTTGTAGCCAATGCTTTAAGATTCTCAATTTGTGCAGGATTAGGATTATTATTAATACCTTTTCGTTCCGCAACTTGAGACTTAGTTAACTCATCAAGAGTTATGTTAGCTGTAAGTTTCATAATTTATCGTTATCGTTTAACCCTACATATATTACTACACAAAGCAATATAAAAGCTATGATAGTATTTACTGGTATAAATGGCTCCATTATTCAGATATCCCCATTAACCATAACATAATAAAAATGTAACAGATTGGTTCCATTATGGTAATATTTTAACGATTTTTTTTCGATCCATGTATATCTCTGTTTGAGCCTTCACTTTTTTACAAGAAAACACAACTCTTTCAGGATTTACCTCGTTCTGCGCGATACGCTTGGATTTCAAACAATCGCTGAGGTTGTTTTTGTATACATGTTCTATCATATTTCCGTTTAATGTTAAAATAAGTGCAAATACAGTTTCTATCATTGATGACCGCTCCCGTTTCTAATTATTTTTTCTACGTCTTCAGTCAACTTCTCAGTTCTTTTTTTTAAAAATTCTATATTGACTGCGTTATTTCTCATACCCTTAATCTCATCCTCAATATCCTCTAGTAAACCACTAACGTGTTCTACTATCATAAAAAGCTCTGCTTCTCCAGCTGATTGACCTAACTCACCTCTTGGGTATTTTATCCTAAACTCTGAGTTTTGGTCTAGATCTTTTTGCATCAACTCTATCTTCGTCGAGTGCTGATTTAATTTTTCGTGAATGCCAAAGTAAGCCCACGTTCCGATTGCGATTATCGCGATCAGACTGGCAACCGTTTTCATCGGCATCTGTACGGCGGCGGATTCAGAAATTTTTAGGGCCATAAATTACCTGTTGAATCTAGACACGATCCAGTTCCAGACAGCTTTAATTTTGTCCCAAACTTTGCAACAAATATTTTTACATTTTTCAATCATGTTTCTTCTCCTCAATTTCGTAAAAGAAGTTATCCGTATCTTCGGTCTTCCATTTACTTGTATTTTCTACGTTCCATTCAGATGTTTGCACTTTCCAATCTGGGATATTATCTTTCACTGTAAATGATGGTATGTCCCAAATGCATCTATTATTAGGTTGTGCTGCATAGTTCCCATCGTCGAGAGCTATGATGTGAGCACANTTNTGCTCGTGCGGTATCTCTGAATGATCCGTGTCTAATATATTACTTTCAGGGTGAGCAAAGTCAACTGTAAATAAGTATTTACCATGGTGCCATTTCTTGTCTTTTCCTATGTATTTACCGGCTTGTGCTTCTAAGATATCCCAAGTATGCACAGAAGGATAATAACTNAAACAATTCCAAAGCTGAAGCTCGTCCAGTCTACGCCTAGGTACATCGGTAGGTTTGAAGCCACGTTGGATAAAAGCTGTAATAGGTAGCCTGTAAAAAATTGCACCGTTCTCCATAATCGCGTGAAAAAGAATAGACTTGCCCGTAATGGAACTAAGACCAAAGATAATACAATCTTCAACTTCACCATGATGACTTTTAAGATCATAGAGATATTCTCTCCTTATCTGAGCGTATTCTACAGGAATGTTTGCGTTTAAATATGCCATAATTTTTACCCATTAATCTCACCCCAGTTGTCCCCAGATTCATAGTCAACTTTATTAGGAACAGCTAGACTAACAGCATTCTCCATGATTTCAATTATTTTTTTGGCTTGCTGTTCAGATTCCACAGATATATCTAACTCATCATGTATTTGTATATGTGGTACAATACCCTCATTATATAAATCAATCATAGCTTTCTTTGTCATATCTGCTGCAGATCCTTGTATAAGTTTATTCAAAGCTTTGTATGTGAATGCTCTACGTATGTGCTCTAATCGATATGTTGATACTGCTTCGTTAAAATCCATAGGTTTGTGCATACCAAAAGCTTTTGGTTCCCATTTATTAAATCTACATCTACGGCCTAACAAAGTTCCAATAGATCCAGATACTTGTGCAAGTGTTGATGTAGAGTTCATCAACTCTCTAACAAAAGGCACATTCTCGTGATATTGATTAAATAGATCTTCTGCTTCTTCTTTTGTACTCAATCCTAATTCTGCTTGTAATTTTGCTTTACCCATACCATAGAACAATCCTAAATTAATTGTCTTTGCCTGTGTTCTAGATATGTTTGCCATGTCAGCTACAGTTTGGTGAAAGTCTACATCGTTATTATTAAATTTATCTACAATCTCTTTTACAGAAGGTTGAAAACATATTGGTTCAGTACTGGCTGCATAGTGCACGACTAGTCTTGGTTCTTGTTGACTGTAATCAAAACAACCCCACTTGTGTCCTTCTTCTGGTAAAAACAAAGAACGAATCATAGGACCTAGATCTTTGTTTCTTGCAGGTATTTGTTGTAGGTTTGGATTTGAATAACTAAATCTACCGGTAACAGTGCCACCTTGATCAGATCTTATTGGGTTTATATCTGCATGTATTCTACCTCTAAAGTTATGTTTTAGTATCGTGTCTATAAAAGTTGTGTGTGCCTTGTTTATCTCTCTTGCTTTTGCTATACTTTTGACTACAGGATTATCATGTGTGGAAAGGAAATTTTTTGTAAATGAAGGTGACTGTGTTTTCTCGGTTTTGGCGTAGGTTAAGGAAAGTTTGTCGAACACTTTGGCAATCGATCTTGCTGCCCATATTTGAACATCTATTCCTGTTTCTTTTTTTACTTGCAATAGGATTGANTCTTCCTGTGATAATAACTGCTTCTTCAATTTATGAGCACGTTCGACATCGACACACACCCCTTTAAATTTCATATCAATTAAACACGGAAACAACTGAGATTCTAAATCAAATATTTCTACAAGATTCTTTGCTTGTATTTCTGTAGATAATCTTTTGAATAATTCTAATGTAAGATATGCATCTTGTTCTGCATAACTACCAACATACATTGCAGGTAATTTATATAACTCTGCCTTTGGATCTATACCCCATGCTTCTGCAGCTTCTTTCAAAGATTTTTCATCTTTTGTTTTTCTTAGATAATCATAAGATATACTGTTCAATGTATACCAAAGTCTGTTTTCATCTATTAAAGATGCCATCAACATAGTATCCATGATGTGACCATTTATAGGTATACCATACGCTTTAATCCAACATACGTCATACATTGCATTGTGAAATATTTTGTAAGAGTCTGTTGCACAAACTTTTTTAAACCACTCTAAAACAATTCTTCTATCTAAATTACCACCACCTTCGTGTGCAATAGGGTAGTAGCCTTTCCATCCTTCTGTTGCCACAGCTATGCCAACAATCTCTCCATGTCCTTGTATAGCGCCAGATCCTTTTGATCTTAGATTAGGATCTTTTGTTTCTAAGTCGATTGCAATATATTTTTCTCCTGACAGATCAGGAAAACTATCTGGACAATCCCATTCAGTTTGAGCTGTAAACATTATTTCTTTTTATCTTTTAATTTTAGTATCTCTAATTCACAATAATGAATTATCTTTTCTAAATCTTCTATCTTATTTTTAGATAAATATCTACATACATATTTCACAACACAGCCCTGGAAGAACGAGAGATTATTTTTTGAAATAAACTCGTACGGCTGAATGTGAAAATTTTTATAATGGCTCCCACCTACCTGCCTTGATTGTGGAAATGCTTTGGCCATGTCATCTTCGCTTGTCATACTATTGGTGCTCCTATGTTATATTGATATTCGTAATACTGACTACATACGAATAGATTTTCCTTTGCTCTTGTTACTCCTACATACCACGTACGATGCTCTGGATCTGGATTGTTTCTAGACGAATCATAGATAATCTTTTCAGTGTCTGTGAACAAAGCCACATTATCTGCTTCATCTCCTTTTGCTCCGTGTATTGTAGATAGTCTTATTCTAGCTGGCTTCATCAAAGTATCACCAGACTCTAATAATTTTTTTATGTATAGTTTGCTTTGTTCTGGAAAGTTAAGTATCTCCCAGCTGCCCGACGCTAGCAACCCGTGGTGTTCTCTCAACCCTTCTAAGTTTATTGAGTCAACACCTTTCAATGTTTTACCGCCAGCAAACCCTCGCTTGATATGTCCTTTCTTTACAAGAAGAAAGTCCCAAAGATCACCTACATCTTCTTCACTTACAAATCCTCCTTCATTCAAACGTTTCCAAACTCTGTATGCATTTAACATTTTAGGTGGTAGTAGCTGTTGTGCTTTAGATTCAAATCTTAAATTCATTCTGTATAAGTGATCACGTAATGGTTCTAACATTTTATTTGTTCGAGTCAATACTAACCAGTGATCTTGATGTAAAGGTAGTTCTGTAAAACGTGCATTCATATCTACAGATCCCTCTCTGTCTGCCGGTAGCCATTCTTTTTCTAAACGTTGACCCATGTGTGGAAAGATACTTGTTGCTAATCTATGTACAGCTCTTGGAACTCTAACAGATTGCACCTGTGGATCAAACGTACCTTTTAGATCTATAAATATTTTTGCTGAAGCCCCTTGGAAATTAAAGATGGTTTGATCATCATCCCCTGCAATGTATGAACGAGCACACTTACTTTCTATGTAAAAGAACATGTCCCATTGCAGAGGACTCAGATCTTGGGCTTCATCGAGGAAAACACATTGTAGTGGTGGACAACGGTCCTCCTCGACAAACTTGGAAATCATATCAGAAAACTCAACCATGTGTGTGCTCTCTTTATATGTTTTTAAATCTTCAGCTATTTGTTCTGTTAACCATATGTCTACGGTGTACTGTAAATCTAAATACATGGCAGCTTCTTCAATAGTTGTCTTTTTATTTCTAGCTAATTCTATAATACGCATGTGTGGGTTTTGATGTTCTACGTGTCCATTGACACTTATTCTTGATTCAAAATTTAGATTAGAACAGATTCTAGAAAAGTTTTTGAAACCTTTCCATTTATCTCCCGTAAGTAGTTGTGTCTTTGTATTAATATTAGACTCTCTGGTGCCCATAGAATGCATTGTGCTTACATATACTTTGCTATTCTTTATTCTTTCTTTGGCTACCTTGGCTGCTACATTACTAAAAGCTATGTATGCAATCTGGCTAGGATCAGTGCCTTGTTTCAATTCTTTATCTAGGTAATTCATAAGTGTATGTGTTTTACCCGTGCCTGGTGGACCAGGGATAATTATTCTATGCAAAAGGTGGCTCCTTCATTTTATCTTTTCTTGTGTTGGGTTTATCTAGTTTGACTGTAGGTAATGACATATATCTTGTACTCTTACCTTCTATCTTGCCTGTAATTTCTTCTGCATCAAACAATGTTTCTAACATCCTTGCTGTCTTTTGTTTCTGGTATTTCTTTGTATCCCAGATCTTTGTTCTAACTACATACTTCCAAAAGTCTTTGAATTTAAAATAACTTACACCATCTTCTGTGTATGACAGTCCACGTAATACATCTTTCCAATCTTTGCCTGGTATTTTATTTATGTATTCTCCTAATAATTCTTTTAGTTGTACATCTATCTTTGTAGACTCTGGAGCTTCGATAGGTATTGTGTCTTTCAATAATTTATTTATCAGCTTTCTCCATACTAGTTTTGCAATAGGAGGCATGGCTTGATTGATTTGTTCTAAACATTTAAGAGAGAATCTATCTGGTTCATGTAAGTCTTGTGATTCTACTTCTACAACTTCTTCACCTACAGTCACATAATACAACGGTGGATCAGAATCATACTTTTGTATTTCTTTTATTTCTACTTCAGGAACACCATCACCCACACCATATTCTTGCATGACACATTTTTTAGAATTACAATAAGACGCAATAGGTTCATCTTTACATTTGTAATTATAATCTTTGCCATCAATAGATTTAATTAATGTATCTATTTCTTTTTTATCTAATGGTGGTTCACAATAAGAATCATTGTATTTAAATATTTCTATTTGCCATTTGTCAGGAAATCTTTTTTTACAATATACACCAAAGTTATACATTGCATTGTTTCTTTGGCCGTTGGGTATTCCTTGTTTAGCGAGTGTAACCAAACATGGTGGCGCACCTTTGAGTAGATTGTCAACAACTTTTTCTTCTTGTATGGTTAATTTTGATAGTTGATCTTCTGTAAGTTTTAGTTTACCATGCGCTTCAAAAAATTGAATTAGATCCATAGCTGAACCATCATCTTTAATTGCATATCTCGTAGACAACAAAGCATTGTGATAAGGCAGATTTAAAAAACTACCGGTGCCACCTTTGCTCATGTCTACTTTATTTTGTTTTGGAAATATTTCTGCGTTGGCATAACCTAGTTTGGCTGCCATCTCTTTTAGTTTGCCTCTNAATAATGCTGCAGGCACAAATGTATCTGTAAATAAAAATACGTGTGCACCACCAGACTTGGATCTACACACTAATAATGGAAACTTGTATTCTCTTATCTTACTAATTAATTGTTTGTGATCAAAACCTTGATACACATCTATGTCTATACAGGACCATTTACATTTATTTTGTTCGTTTATGGGTATGATACCAAGAGCAGGATCTTTACCCATCAAATGATCCATGAACATTTGTTTAGTAGGTCTTTGTTTTATTATAAAAGATTTTGTTTTGTGCTTTCCTCTTTCATCAAACTCTTCTGTCTTTCTAGTTTGACCGTATGCACTATACGAACCTTCAAATATATTTATAAATTTATCTACGTCTGTCATCACCACTATGCTTTTGGGGTGTGGAGTTATGGATCACACCCCAAAACTTGTTATGCCTTGTTTTTGATGCCTTCGTAGAACTTCTTAGCTCGTTCGTACATATTAGCATCTTCTAACATTCCAACTTTTTCTACGTTGTAGCCGTACCATTGATTACCTTTTCCTGTATTTAATACAGAAGATAATTTATAAATGTGACTAAACGATGGTGGTGTGTATGGTCCATCTTTTCCATCTAAACTAATAGACTTCATCATGGAGTTCCATTTTCTGCTAACTTTACCTTGAGATGAACTCATAGATATCATTGCAGTTTCAGAACCTTTGTCACCCACAATAATTACAAAGTGTTGACCGACAGTTAAAATGTAGTTACCATTTTGTAATCTGTCTTTACCATCAGGGCCTTTTGTAGTTTTGTCTAGAATATCCGAAGTATCAGGATAAATCATTTCAGGTCTACCTGAACCTGTTCCATAATCTGCCCATTCTTGGTATTCTAATTTATAATGACATGGAATAACTTGTATTCCTTTGTCACCATCATATAACTGTTTCGTAACAGTATTTAAAAACATACCAGGTTCTGCACCCTCTACGTAATTTTGATTACGCTTCTGTGCCTCCGCTGATCCGTTCTGTAATAGTTTTAAGATAGGTGGAGCCAGACTTTCTGTCTTCACATTCTCAAAACCTTTCTGTGCATCTGCCTCAAATAAACCTGCAGATGGTAGGTTTGTCTTTTTAGTAGTTACTTGTTTCTCGCTACTCATTTCTAGTTTCTCCTTGTTATTTTTGTTTGGTTACCTTCAAACGGTTTAAATAGCTCAGTCGGAACATCTTGACCATTTTCAAGACGCTCCCTCACTAGAGCTTTTAGAGTCATAGGGTTTACACCAATCTTTTGAACTGGCTCAAACCCTTGACCCTTTGCAAGGTCCGCATACGCGGCCGCCTTGTTGTCTTCGCCACGACCAAAGGTAACGGTAATGTCATTTTTAATAACATCACCTAGACCGTTGTTACGAAGCCATGTAAAAGCTGCTTCCTGTTGATCTTTTGGAATAGAGGCACCGTAGATTTTTTTGATCTCTACCGCTTCGCCATCTTTCAGCTTTAATTTTGTAATTTGCATCTCATCCATCATAGCTGGTATTTCAATGCTAGAAACTGCTTTTGCTTTCTCCTTTAATTTTTTAAGAGACTCTTCTGCATTTGCAATCTCATCTTCTAAATCTTTTAGTTCTAAAACTTTATCTGACAATCGTTTAGCGGAATCTATCTGCTCAACAGATTGCATTCTATCTTTTTCAAAATCAATTTTTGTCATAACTTTCTTGGTTTCTTATATATAGGTTTATAATATATATGTCAACCCTTAGAATATAAATTTATTTCAACAGGGTAATATTTTCTTTCTTGTTTATCCCATTTCAATAAGTTGTATTTTCCGTTCGTAATATCTGATACTATAGAACAGGCCACACCAATTATGGCAGGATCGCCTGTAAGTAGTAAATAATCCCTAATAGTATATTCTTTTAATTTTTGTCTAAGTGTAGTGATGACATAATTTGGACTTAATATAATCTGTGAGTTTTCTGGTAGTAATACTCGTAAGTTACCAAATTGTGTTGCTCCTATAATATTGATTTTAGGTGCACCAACTTTAGTGCCTGGTATATCTTGTATTACATATACTATAGATTGTTTATCTGTATGTTTTATTTTGTCGTAATCTACCATAAATACTTTCTTGACATTTAATAACACATAATATATATGCTTCCAATAGAAAGTTAAAATATATTATGCATTACAAATATAAAAGCAAGCCTTTTGCTCATCAAAAGAAAGCCCTTGAAATGTCATGGGATAAAGAAGTTTTTGCGTATTTTATGGAGATGGGTACAGGTAAATCAAAGGTACTAATTGACAATATTGCCATGCTTTATAACGCTGGCAAGATTAATGGAGCGTTAATTGTTGCTCCAAAAGGTGTTTACAAAAATTGGTTTGACTCTGAAATACCTAATCACATGCCTGATTATATAGAGAAGAAAGTAGGTTTATGGAGAACTAAACCTGATGCGCCAGACTTAAAACCTTTGTTTTCTGTAGGTGCAGAGCTTCATATATTAATTATGAATGTAGAAGCATTCTCTACTAAAAAAGGTATGCAGTTTGCAGAGAAGTTTTTATCCAGCCACAATACATTGATGGGTATTGATGAGTCTACAACTATAAAAAACCCTGCAGCTAAACGTACTAAAAATATAGTGTCTTTAAGACCACTTACAAAATATAGAAGAATACTCACAGGCTCTCCAGTTACAAAATCACCTTTAGATCTATTTACACAATGTTATTTCTTAGATCCTTATCTATTAGATCAGTCATCATATTATGTATTTAGAACTAGATATGCTGTGTGTAGAAAAATAAATGTATCTGGTCGGCAAGTTGAAATTGTGGTTGGGTATAGAAATCTAGCTGAATTATCAGAAAAACTAAAACCTTTTTCATATCGTGTACTAAAAGATGATTGTCTAGATCTACCTAAAAAAACATTTATGAAAAGAACAGTAGAACTTACAGATGAACAAAAGAAAGTATATAAACAAATGAAACAAGAGGCTATTGCATTCTTGAATGGTAAGATGGTTACATCTGCAACTGTAATTACACAGCTTATGAGACTACATCAAATAACTTGTGGTCATTTTAAATCAAATGATGGCACAGTGCAGGATCTTAAAAACAATCGTGTTTCAGAACTGATGGACATACTAGAGGAAGTAGAAGGTAAAGCTGTAATATGGGCTCATTACAGACATGACATAGAAAAAATTGTAGAGGCTATATCAAAAAAATATGGCGAAAATACGGTAGTGACTTACTACGGTGATACAACTACAGATGATAGACAAAAAGCAATTAAAAAAATACAAGACAAAGATTCACCAGTTAGATTTATAATTGGCACACCACAAACAGGTGGTTATGGTATTACACTTACAGGTGCATCAACAATGATATATTATTCTAACGGTTATGATTTAGAAAAGAGACAACAATCTNAAGCTAGAATAGATCGTATCGGCCAAGAAAAACCCATGACATACATTGATATTATGGCTGAAGATACTATTGATGATAAGATTGTAAAATCATTACGTAACAAAGTTAATATTGCTACAGAGATAATGGGTGAAGAACTAAAAGCTTGGATTTAATTAATAAACAAATTAAATAAGCCTACTAAAGTGAGTATAGTAGTGAAAGCACCGCCAATAATCCAATAAATGACACTATCCGTTTTCCTTTCTAGTTTACTTAAGTCTTGATGTAGATGATCTATTTGTTTTTTAAACCCTGTTACATATCCGTAAAGAGATACTAAATGTTCGCCAGTTGTCTTTGGTGGTTTTCCGTTTGGCATTAAAAACTCCCTGAGTATCCTGTTGGATCTTGAGAATAAGATTCCATGCTTGATGCTCCATCAAATGTTCCACCACTATCACCACCTGTTAAAGCAACTTCGTCTACAAAAGATTGACCTGTTTGAATAGCTTGTGGCGCACCTACTTCAACATCTCCTGAAGCTCTTGATCCTAAAATTTTATTTAATCCAAAAGGTAGTTTTCCTTTATCAGCTAGAGCTTGTAAGTTTGCTGCTAAACCTATAAATCTAGTTGGAGGATAAGCAGTTAAAACCATTCTTGTTTTAAAATCTAATGGTTTTGCTCCTACAGGAAGATCTATTCTATTTATACCTCCTTCAAAATCACCGCCGCTGTCTTGAATCATGTTTGGTGTGTTCATTATACCACCAGTTACGGTTTGATCACCTAATCCAAAACCTTGCGATTCTAAGAAAGCAAGTATCTCTTCCTCTGTAGCGTTAGGATTTAAATTTGTGTAATAAGTTCTTAAAAATTGTTCCATTAAACGAGTCCTCTACTTTTTAATACCATCATCTTCTCTTCTTCCGATAATAACGCTTGTTCTGTCATAGTCAACCCAGTTTGTGTAACAGGTGGTGGACTTTGNACTACAGCTGGATTTGGCTGTGGTTGCTCTGGTAATGGTGGTATCATACTAGTATCTGGTTCTGGTAATAGATACTCTTCTTCATTTAGTATAAAAGGTTGATTTAATTTTTGTTTATATAGTTTATTTTCTATTTTATTAAGCTGTCTTAATACTCTACTATTTAATGGATTTGGTATTCCTTTTTCTCTTGATTCTTTTTCATAGGCTGCAATTACGTTGTCACTTATAGAAAATGGTTTAAATTTGTTATCCTCTATAAAACCATATAAATCTATTGCACCTCGATCATCAAACTCCTCTGCTATTTTTTTATCTCTCATACCTAAAACTTTTACAGCATCATACAACCTACGCATTTTGTTATATGTTTCTAATCTTTGTTGATTAGCTTCTATGTATTGTCTAATAATTTGATTTTGATCTTTTACAGGATCTCCTGTTCTTGTGCCTCTATAAATTAAATTACGTTCTGCTCGTTCATCTCTTTTAAATTCTTGTATTCTAAAGTTAAGAGTTTTTTCAAGATTAACAGGCACTTTCCTAAATCCAAATAGTCCCATTAACTCATCGGGTATTTCATATTTTGTNCCTTTTAAAGTTTGATTTGTTGCAGCTTTATATAATCGTCTTACCTGTTCTGCAGATCCTGGTGACAATGCTTTGGCTGCATATTGCGCGGCTGCTGCAAATTTATCACCTGGCGTCATTCTGTCATTCCAAATCTGTCTTCCCTCTTTTGTTTTACCTTTTCTAATAAAAATATCAGCCACTGTTTCTGTCCAAATAGACTCTGATATAAAAGGTTCAAATACTTTTGCCGTAGATTTTACCATACCATCTAAAAGTTGTGGNACTAANGGTNNATCTAGGATCTCTTTGNACNGTGAGCTAATGTAGTTTGCACAGGTTCAATCATGGTGTCATAGAAAAATCCATGACTAAAATCTATATATTTATATTTACCATTTTCATATATAGGTAAAATGGTGTTATCCTCTGACCACGTAGGTAATACTTCTCTTAAAGCATTAACTTGTTCTCTAGTTATTCCATATAAATATCTAAATCCTTCTGTNGCTATTACAGGTATNGCGGTGTAAGTAGCTGCTTGACCTACTAAACTATTATAACCAATTTGTTTTCTTACNGGATCTTTNATTTCTTTNAATGCTCTCGCGGTCGTGTTTACACCTGTTCGATATATCTCTGCAGGGAAAGCGGCGAAACTTCCAAGTGGTGAACGTCTAACACTTTTTACAAAATCAGATACGTATGCGTAGTTAGGCACAGTTTCTCTTACAATCTGTGCTGCTTCTTTCATTAATTCAAGCTCTGATGGTTTAGTTGCTTGTGTTACTACTTTACCATTTATATCTTTAATACCTTTTTTAATTGCAACATTAAACGCATTGTCTAATTTATAAAATTCAGCTAAAAAATTATATACTCTAAAAAAGTCATCTTCTGCTGTGTACAAGTCTTGTGCTACATCATACAATCTTTTAAATTTACGTGTACCCGTGTTTAATATTTTATTAAAAAATTGATCAGCTGACATGTTAGCTGTTCTAACCTGCGTAATATCAGAAAAAATACCTTCTAATTCTCTTGCCACGATGTTTTGGTTAGTAACACCCTCTTCTAATAAAAATCTATANAGAGACTGATCTTCAGGCATATTTCTATAAGCTGGATTGCCTGTCATTCTNTATAACAATTGTGGTTGNACAGNTNTTCTAGANTTNTNTAAAAANTCTNCAATNTTTNNNGGTGGTATTANAATGTTTCCTCTNTGTATTGTTGTAAACATAGAAGAGAAAAAGTTTCTAGCGTGTGTAAAAGGACCCAAAATAGTTTTAGCTGCTTGTGATAAACCTTTTGGTATTAAGTTTATCATTCTATAAGCTAAACTTCTTGTAATTCCACTACCTATTACAGCGTCCCCCACTCTAATAGCTTCTGCGTATGGCACTGTTGTAAAATATCCATCTAACGGACTTTTATATATTGTTTCTGGTAGACCTGATTTTAAACTTAAAGGCACTTTAGATATTTCTTGATTTGGTAAATTTACTACAGCGTCATTATAATTTCTAAAAAATATAGGCCTTCCTATTTGACCTCTAAGAATATCAGGATTACCTTGTTTTAAAGCTGCAGCTATTCTTTTGCTGTCTGCTAAAAGTTGGTTATAAAACTTGTCTCTTGCAACTGTTTCTGCAAGCTCAGATGCTACATTATAAATACCTTTTTGTGCATCTCTATACTCACCAAATAGTTTTTTAAATGCATTAAGATCAGATTCTGTTTGTATTAGTCCACCTTTTCCATCAGGTTTAAATTTACCTGTGGTTATATACTTACCCATATTAACTCTCTGCACAGCAGAGTCAGCTAACGCACTTTGCTCTCCAATATCAAACAATAATTCTTTTGTTGTTNTGTCTCTATATGCATTTTTAGTTATATCGTTTACTAATTTATTAGCTGTAGCGTCATCTAATGATTTTCCATTNTCTCTTGCATATCTTTTTAAAATATTAGAAACCACTTTAATATCTTCAGCTGCAGGTCTAAAACCATTAAACAAGCCTCTGTTATCATCAATAATTTTATAATCTACAGATAAAATATCTTTAACTCTTTCGTTTAATATTTTGTTTAATTTATCTTTTCCTACTGTTACGTTTTTACTAGCTGCAATTAAATCTTTTAATCCAGCTGCAGTTTCTCTAAAAGATGTAGCATCAGACATTATTTTATTTATAGATTTTTTAGATACCCCTAGTTTGTTTAAAGAGTCTGTAAACGTTTTTACACCCGTTTTTGAAAATCCAGGAAAAATTATTTTGTTTTTTGTTACAACATCATCGGTGCTTTTAAACATAAACTCAGACACAACTTTAGAAAAAGCGTCTGGATCCTTAACAGCTAGCGCCGCGCCACTCGTTTCTTTTGATATCTCTCTTAATCTATCATCGAAGTCTCTAGCAGCGTCTTTTGCTAGTGATTTTATGGCAGACTTTTTACCTTCTAATTTTTGTATACCGTCAAATAACTCTTGTGTCTTGTTACTTCTAGATCTAAATGGTTTACCAACAAACCTGTCTACCCATCTCTCCAGCATACTATCACTGTACGCAAGGTCTTTACCTTTTTGCACAAGAAGTTTACCAATCTTACCTGTGCCTACTACGGCCGGTATAATAGGAAAACCAAGTTCAGTCCCAAATTTTAATCTATTTAATAATTGTCTTTGTGCATCCTCTGCGCCTAAATCTTTTTGTTCTCTATCTAATCCTGTAGGTAAAAAATCTAAAAAATCCCAATCACCAAACGTGCCTATATCCTCTACATCTGATACAATAAAACCACCACCAATTCCTCCACCAACAGCTATGGCTATAAATTTATCTTTGCCTGTTATTCTATTTAGATCATTTGCTTTTTTAACAGCTCTTGCTGCGTTAACGTTGTTTGTAGTTTTAACATATCTACCACTTTTAATATTATTTACTAATTGTCTAACTTTTTGAGATGTTTTTTCTATGACAGGTATAGCTGTTTTTTGTGCTATTTTACCTGCTCCATACAATTGTCCAACAGCTTCTGTAATTTTACCTGCAGCTGTTTCTCTTGCCACTTCTTCTGATGCTTGTTCTATTTTACCTAACGTTGTTCTATCAAAGGCTTCGTTAAGTTTACTTGTTAATGTTTCATCTACGGGTATACCCTCTTCTTGAAAAATATCATAAAGTAAAGTTCCAAACGTCACTAACCCTTTTGGTATTTTAATACTAGCACTAATACCTGCACCAGTTAAAGATTCTACAAGAGATACATCTTCTTCTACCTCTTTACCTTGTACTTTATCTATAATTTTACTGATGCCTCTAACTTGTTCTTCTATTATAGAGCCAGTTACGTTATCTTGTGATAGTATACCTTTTTCTTTTAAAACATCTAAACCAACAGGTTCTTCTCTTTCTTCTTCTATTGTTTCTAAATTAAATTCAGCGTCTTTTGGGATGTCTTCTACTTTATCCTCTTCTAGTATTTCATCGTCCTCAATGATACTGAATACTCTTTCTTCAGCCATGTGATGTTACCTCGCTTTAAATTTAGGCGCTAGTACAACACCATCATATAAATACCAAATACCTTTTCTGTAATATAAATTTCCAGGTTCTAATCTACTAGTATCATCTGGAACTAATGTTCCTTTTTTCTCTCCTTTTGATAATTCTAATTCTGGTGGTACATAGTATAAATTATTATCTATATTAAATTTACCTTCTTTAAAATCTTTTGATTTTACTAAATCTCTTTTTGCCTGAGCTATATCTTTAGCTGCTGATTCTATAAAGTAAGATGCTTTTTTAGATCTGTCTACTTCTCTTTTCATAATACTTTTAGCTTCAGATTCTAAACTTTCTCTTTGAATCGTCTCGGAAGATTTACCTTGTCTAAATCTATCTTGATTAAATAATTCTAAAGCATACTTTTGTTCATTACCACCATACTGTTCTTTTAATTTAGGATTAAATCTAAAAGCATCTCTTGCTTGTANAACATATTTTTGCAAACCGCCTGTGCCCATCTTTCCTATTAAAGATGCAGCTATTTTTCTTCTACTCATGTCTTTTAATTGTTGTTTCTTAATAGCAGCTTCTAAAGGTTTTCTAGTTGCACCTATAATCTCTTGTATTTTTGTGCCACCTGCTGATTCTCCAGCTATTAAATTTTGACCTGTTTGTAATAAAAATTGTGTTAATGGATCTGCTAACGGACTAGCTCCTGCTCCTGCAACAGCATCAATTAAATTAACTCTGCTTCTAACTCTGTCTAACATGTCGTCTGTTATACCTTTTTCTTTAAAAGATTCTCGAGGCTTGATGCCAGTCATGATACCTTCCATAACTTCACCACCTTTTCTAAACATAGGTCTTTTTAATGTTCTACTCATTATGTTGTTTTAATCACCGTTGGCGCTGGATTAATTAGTCTGTAAATACCAGCTAATGTTGATGCAGTTCCAAGTCCTGTAGCTAATCCTGATGGTGCAGGTGTAGCTGGTAACACATTTTCTCTACCAGGATATCCTGCAATTAATTGTGTAACGCCAGAACCAAATTGTTGTGCTGCAGTTAAATCTTGAAAAGCTCTTTGTTGTGCAAGTTGTTGATCAGCTGTTAATCCTGCTTGTGTTCTTCCTGTTTGTGCACCACCTATTGTTGTTAAACCTGCAATCTGTTGTCCTACTAATGCAGGAAACTGTTGTGCTAAATTCAATTGACCAGCTGTTAATACTCCTTGTTGGTTAAAACGTTGTGCAGCTAAATTTTGTGCTTGACCAAAACCAGTTTGTCTTAGTTGTGCTTCTAATGCTGCTCTGTTTAAATCAGATTGTGATTTAAAAAGAGCTCTTTCAACACCTTCTCTTGTGCCACCAAACGCACCAGTTTTTACTGCTTGAGCTTTCATGTTTCTTAAACGTCTAGCTTCTTGATCTTCAAATGATTTTAATGTTGTATCAATAACATCTTGTTGATACGGAGACATGTATGCTTTGTATGCTTCTGGACCAACTAATCCTGCTGCATCTTCTTGTAATTTTGCAGCTTGGTCTAAGAAAGGTCTAAAACTACCAAGACCCTTGTCTCCTACAGCTAAAGCTTCTGCATCTGTAATTGTTTTGCTTGGGTCAGCAATAAATTTTCGACCCATAAAATCAGCAAGATCTAATTGATCTGACTTAATACTACCTATACCTTTTGTTAAATCATCAAGATATACTTTTGCTGCTGCTTGTATAAATTCTGCCGGTTCTGTTCTTACTACTTCAGCCATTATACTCTTCCTCCTGCTTCTAATTTTTTCATCATATCATACATCCTTTGTGCACCTACCTCAACGTTTCCGCCACCTGCACCTCTTACAGCGTCTGCTGTAAATACAAACTCATTATTTGATAACATCGCTGGAATATCATCTGCTTTTTCTTTTATACCAACTGGCTGTATAAATCCACCAGTTTCTCTAAGATCTAGCTCTTTAACACCTTTTGGGTTTTGTCTTACAGGTAGTCCCTCGATGCCCGCCGCTTGCATGGCGTTATCGCTAGCCGTGTCCATCTTACCACCTAGAGCTGCTAGACCTCTTCCTTCTGTTTTCATCATGCTCATTCTATCAAACTCTTCTTTAGCTTTATCTGCTGCCTCTTTAGGAGAAAAACCTAAATCTAAATATTTTTCAAACAAAGCCTCTAATATTTTATCGTTCTCTATATTAGATGCCATTTTTATTGGAATGTCTTCTTCTATTCCAAAGTCTCCTGGTTTTGGTCCAAAAGGATTTACAGGTTGTGTTGGGTCTGGTGGTAATACTGGACCTTCAGCAAAACCTACTCTACCACCCACAGCGTATGCACCCATACCAGCTGTATACTCAGCTGCATTAGTTTCTACAAACTCTTCTACGTCTTCTTCTTGAGCTTTTGGGTTTAAATTTTTATAATATAGTCTTAAATAATTTTTTAAAGTTGTCGGATCTTTTAATTGTTCTGCTTGTTGTTCTTNGGTCAAACCAAATTGACTTGTAAGAAAAGCGGATAGTCCACCTAACGCAGCAAACTTACCTAATTTAGTTGAGAGAAAAGGTTTTGTAGCTTCAGTACTAGCGGCAGCGCNCGCGCNACCAGCAAATAAACTGGCTCCTGGTAAATTACCAAACTCAAATCCTGTAGGACCACCAGAAAATAATTTTCCAAACTGGCCACCACCTAATTTATAAACTCCTGCAGCTATTATTGCAGCTTTACCTACATCTGATGAAGCTATATCTTTAATACCTTTAACAGCTTTCTTACCAAGATNTTTTACCGTATCTGCAACACCACCAAAAATAAATTGCTGTCTTGGACGAGCATTCATAATACCGCCACCCATGTATAATTGTCTTTTCATCTGTCCTCTTGATATTGTCATAGTTTAGCTAAATTGTTATAGGCAGGCATAAAATCCTGTATCTTCCAATCTACTTGGTTTTACCAAATAAATCAAGGCTTGGCATAATGACTTTGATATCTCTTCTTATATCTGCTTCCGGCACTCCTTTTGCCTTCCAATCCTCATCATTCTTATATACTTCGCCTGTTTTTAAATTAGATATAGTCTCTATTATCTCTTTTGGCTTTATTACTTCCATTACGATGTTACCTCTCTTGGTCTTATTTCTAATATAGATGCTATGACATGTAGCTCGTTAGCGTCACTAGCCTGTACTTTTAGTATCTCGCTCTCCTCCATGACCAAAGGTTGAGTTAAAAGTTCTACAGTTGTGTTAGAAGATACAGCTTTAGATTTAAACAAACTAAATATGTTAGATGACGAATCAACTAATGTAACAGTTATACTAGCTCCAGACCCTGCATCTTCAGATACTAAGATAGATTTTACAACAGTTGTTGTTGCAGTGGGCACTGTGTACAACGTTGTAAGATCTGTTGTAGTTAAGTCTACTTTTTTATTTTTAAAACTATTAGCCATTAATTTAAAAAGAAGTTTTGTGCATCAACTTCATCCTTTAGTTCTTGTTGATATGTTGTATTTAATTTTTGCACGATTGCATCAAGATCTCTTACTTGTGCATCAGCCACATCTTGTCTGTATGTAGGTGATGGTCTTGTTAATATCTGTACTATCTTTGCCATTATCTTCTTCCGTCTGGTTGTATGTCTAATCTAAATCCACCAAGTTTCCAATTCTGTGATGATCCTGTATTTGCTACCTTCAAAGACACTGCTCTTGCTCTAGCTCTTGTATCTACTTTAGTTGTAGATGATGTAACTGTAAAAGGNCCAAGAGGTGAACTTGCTTGNCTNCTATTAGNAAANTTTCTTAAATTTAATGTAATTTGTGTATTACCTGTTTGAGATAAAAAGTCTGGTATAAATCTTCGTATCTTTGCAAACACTTCACCATCNCCACCTTGACTTATATCAAAGTCTCCTGATTGTATGTTTGCAGCTACNGTTGTTACTGCTGAAGCTGTAACTTGATCTGTGCCTTTTTCATGTTCGTAATATATTGTACAACCATCAGTNTTNCCCACAACATCATAAGATGNNTTTGANNNAGCNTCNTAATCNGTTGCGTGTGGTTTACCAAACACAGAAGANTCTTGCCACGTTGTTCTATCTAATGTNCCTGTTGTCCATATGGGTCTTTCTGGAACAGATTCTTGATAATTATAAGTTACAACTCTATCTATAACGTTAGAGTTTTCTGTGCAATAAAACCAATTAATTTCACCAAACAAATTATTTAATCCAGCGTTAATTAATTGTGATGCTGTTGTATTTAAATCGTTATAAACAAAATCTTCTACTAAACATGGTAATGTTTGTAGAGCACCAGCATATTTAAAAAAACCATTTTCTGACATCCAGTATGCAGCACCATCTACTTCAACAGCTGCATTCTGTCCTATCAATCCACAGTTTGTGCCTACTTGTGTAAAACCAAATGTTAATGGATCACCAATAAAACGCATTGTAAATAATGCAGTATCTGTCCAAACATAGATTGCATCTCTACCTCTAACAGCTCCTACAATTCTAGATCCATCTGCAAGTCTTTGTGCACCCGCTGTATTTGTTGATGTCTCTGAGTACGAGTTAATATTTTCTTGATCAGAGAATCTAATAAACATTTGATCTTGTGTGGATTGATCTCCTATTGTTGTTTCTGTGCCAAAGAATACTAAGTGCCTATCTGGTGTAGATACAATCATATCTCTTGATGCTGTTGGTGCATTTTGTATAAGCGTGGCTCTTGTTGCTACAGCATTTGTTGCATTAGAGTCCCATTCAAATACTTGTCCATTATGTATTAAAGCTATAATTTTATCTCCAAAGTTATCTATAGACCACATGCCTGGATCTATAACTAAATCTCCAGAAGCTTCTTCACCCCATGCAACATAGTCTGTAGAGTTAGTTACAGTGTCTGCATTTGAGTGTGACGCAGCTGTGGTGTTTCTAACTCCTCTTGTTACGCCCGTTAAAGTGTTACCTGATATACCTGTGTAAGAAATTTCTTCAGTCCCTATCTGAATAAAACTTGTTCCTGATGAAGGAAACAATGTTGCATCAGTTAATACAATAGTTGTCGTAGAAGCATTAATACCTCCGTTTAAACTTGTTTGTGCCTCTCCCGATACAGTACCACCCCATTGTCCTAAACTCCAACCAAAACCNGGAAGTTGTCCTGCAGGTCCAACGCTATAATAAGATCGTACTCTAATTCCTCCAGTTGGACCACCTCCAGTTCCGCCTTCTACTGAGGGCATTGTGATAGTAATCTCTGTTGAAGAATCAACAGATGTAACCATAAATTTTTTATCATTAAAATCAGAAGCACCATAGTTTGAGTTTGTAATTGTGCTAAAATTATCTAATAAAATAATATCACCTGCACTAAGATTATGATCACTTGAAAAGGTTATTGTAACTGTTGCTTGTCCATTAGTGGTTGTAAAAGCATTTGTAAGAGTTGTGCCTGATGGATCAACTAAAGGGTGTATATCATAAAACACGCCACCTGAGTATGCATATAAAATTCTGTTTGTACCAATGATAGAAAATTTTTGACCTGACTTATTAACGATATGGTGCATAGCTCTAGCTGCACCAGTAAGTTTATTCTCACCTAATTGAGACCAACCACCTATTTTCTCTGGTGTCGAGTATCTGAACCTTACATTATCTCCATCTACCCACTGACCTTCAGCTTGAGTTGGAGTAACTTGTTTATTGAATCCAGGTAAAAATTGTACTTTTTGTAACGCCATAGACCTCCAGATTATAATAGATCGCGTCGATATTCAACGTTATTTGACTATTCCTAGCATAGGTCTTTTATCATACAAATTGCTTTTTGCAAACTGCCCATCTGCATGATTATAGTGTAGGAATACTTGACCACATAATTGACCTTCAAAAGGTTCTCTCCAGTGCTCTAATTCACAGCCAGAGTAAATAAGCATATCTCCTGGTTTTAGGTCTACTTTTACACCTTTGGGTGCACCAGGCTTATGTATGCCCTTATACTCGTCTATGACGTTGTCAGACCCCGTAGGATCGATGAATATAGGCCATGCATCTCCACCTAGGTTTAGTGTCGTTGATATCTCACAGCTAGGTCTATCTTTGTGTCTTTGTAAGATATTACCTCTTCTATAAAGTCTTGTGTATGAATACGTTGGCACTAATTTAAGTCCTGTCTTNTTCTGCATCACATCTATAGTTTTAACTAGAAGTGTTTCCATTAACCTATCACCATATTTAGCGTAGGAACCTGGAACTTGTGTATCATTAAAATTACCAATAAGTTTATTACCGGCATGAGTTACGCCATTGTTTAACATCCAATGATCTGCCTCTGCTGATATTTGTAAATACCTATAAGCTATGTCCGCTACCTCTTTAGATATAGCACCACGAATAACTTGATATTTGTTTTTCTTAAAACTCATATTTGTATAAAATTATAAGACACAGATATTCTCCAGTTCTTTTCACCTTTTTCTGTATTCATGTTTATATCAACACCATGAGGTAGCCAAGATGGAAAAAAGATCATACGTCCTTCTATAGGTTCGTAAGCGCAGACTCTCCATAGTTGTTCAGGTAGATTATCTACTCTTCTAGGCATATGTGTATTTGGTCCTGGTCTAGGATCTTCTAAAAATAGTTTACCTGAGTTCTTAGGTACTTTGATATAGTATACACCTGACCACATAGAGTTAGGATGTGTATGTGTTTTGTTATAACTGTAAGTAGGATTAATATTAGCCCACATATTACCAAGTCCTAGTTTATCCACAATACCAAAATCTTGATTACATTCGTAAGCCATTTTAAATAATTCATCAATAAGAGGTTTGTATTCTTTTCTCTTATCCATATCGGTTTTACTATGCCAGCCAAAACCAGAGTTGGTTTTCTTCTCTCCTTCAGGATCTGCCTTACGCCACTTTTTTATTTCTTTAAATAGATATTTATTAAGTTCTTTAGCGTTGGGTATATCTTTAAAATAAACAGCGGTTGGAAATAGTATCTTTCTTTGAAGTTGACTCATTTAAATGGNGGTCCTCCAAACCACATCACCAAAGATTTTCTTACACCTTTTTTAACNGGTGCAACTTTGTGTCTTAAAAATGATGCAAAGAATATGGCTTGTCCTTGTTTCAAGGGCAGGGGTTTATGTTCACCCATTTCTGAAAATAAAAGATCTCCACCTGTAAACTCTGACGGATCTGATAGTAAACAAGTCATAGATATTTTTCTAATTGGGTTCTGACCTTCTTGACCAAATGCATTAAGATCCATGTGCCAATCATAAAAACCTTTTTTAGGATA
>FUFK010480174.1_pt1 | contig 23109 bp, 20 predicted proteins | sample 1021851 | NCBI WGS metagenome assembly FUFK01 (sample SAMEA51879418, study PRJEB19060) | metagenome | reverse complement strand
CTGAAACTGATAATCATCACCTGATAATTCGTGTATTCCCGATTGGTGCATCAAATTATCGAACTTTATGGTGACGGCAACGAAGCCCCAGAAGTCATTTCTTGTAAAAACAGGTAAACGTCCAACTACGGCAAGGCCACCCTGTTTCAGTTCGAACGGACCAGCAAAAAACATACGTTTACGTTCGATCGCTTCAAGGGCTTCTTGATTACGGGTAGGATCCTCAAGAATATTATAATTGATCGCATCCTTGTTCTCCTCAAATGGATATACTTTCGTAATAACACCATCAGGTACGATCTGGATCGCATCAATATTTGGATTGTTATCTACCAACTGAGATGCAATGAGCTCAAAATTATCGATTTCACCCTCTTCGTCGATCTGCAAGGCTAATGAAAGGGCTGCGGAATAACTGTATTTAAGAGATTGGTCAATATTCTGACCTACTACATCGATTATATGAGACATTTCAGTCTGCCTATCGTCTAACAGGATCTGGTAACGCTGCCAAAGCATAAAAAATCCCAGGATCACAAGCAACAGCGCACTCGCCATGGAGATCAGCAAAAGTTTCAGGTTCAAACCTGGTGAGTTAGGGTGTTGGTTAGTTTTTGACATTCACTGGATTCAGGCCTGTTGAACGAGACTTTGAAATGTTAAGATTCAAATATAGCTAAATATGTATAACTTATTCAGGAAAGAAAAAGAGGTAGTAGTGATATTAAAAAACCCGGCGAATAGCCGGGTTTGTATTAGGTGATCTATAAGCTTACCAGAACATAGCCTTACCTCTTAACTTATTCCAGAAGCTTTTTTCCTCCTGACCGTAGACGTAGCCATATTTGTTCCCATAACCAAAGTTTGATAATTCTACATCGTTCAGCACAAAGCCAACATCATGTAATTTTCCATCACGTTTCGCGTCCAGTGCAAATTCCTGTAATTTTTTCTCGGTGTATCCAGCTCTTACCATGTATAAAGTGAGGTCCGCATATTTATTGATCAGGAACGTATCTGCCACCAGCATAGAAGGTGCTGTATCCACGATTACATAATCGAATCCTGTTTCCAGCTCTGCAAACATCTGTGCAGATTTGTCCAGTCTCCATAGTTCAGCCGGGTTCGGAGGAATACTTCCTGAAGAAAGAAGACTTAAATTAGAGTGTAAAGCAGACTGCTTAATAAGATTCTCCAGACTATGCGAGTTGTTGATCAGGTAATCACTAACTCCAAGCATACTTTTGGTCTCAGCTTCATATCGCTGTAGCTGAGGGTTTCTAAGATCGGCTCCTACAATTACTACTTTTTTACCAGTGTTCGCTAGGGTCACCGCCAGATTGAATGCAGCAAACGTCTTACCTTCACCTTTTACAGTAGAAGTAATAAAGATCTTTATACCTGTTTTCTTATCACCTTTATTAGCAAGAAGATATTGCAAATTGGTATGAAGTATTCTAAAGGCTTCTGCAAGAATAGACCTGTCGCTTTTACTATCTACAAGGTCTTTATCTCCACGTTTCACTTTAGGTATCTCTCCCACAACAGGAATCTCCTTTGCAACTTTGTCCAGATCTGCGCGATTCTGAATTTTATTGTTTAGCAGTTGACTTATATATATGATCAGGAAAGGAATCAACATTCCCAGGATCAATGCCGCGAGCAATATGATCTTTGGTTTTGGGGATACCGGCTGATCTGAGCTATAGGCACTATCAACGATCTTTGCTTTCGGTGCTGTTACCGCAAGACTTAAAGAGTTTTCTTCTCTCTTCTGAAGTAGAAAAAGATAAAGAGATTCCTTTATGTTTTGTTGTCTCTCTATGCCTCTGTATAATCTTTCTTTACCAGGAACTGCTGAAATTTTTGAACCTATCACTGCACTTTGCCGGTTAAGATCTTCCTGTGCAATTTTCATATTGTCACGCATACGCTGCAAACTCTGCAGAACATTGGCTTTGATCTGGTCGATCTGGTTATTAAGACTAATCACAATCGGGTTTTTTGCGGTAGATCCACTAAGTATACGATTACGCTCCAGCACAAGATCATTATACTCCTGGATACGCTGATTAACAGATTGCTCAGAAATCCCAAGATTAGCAGGTAAAAGATCACCTTCAGAACCGTTACGCAGATACTCGATCATGGCATTGGCCAGTTCTACCTGAGTACCCATTTCCTGTTGCCGCTTATTAAATTCGCTGGCATTTTCTATAAACAAACTGGACTCCGCCTGAATATCGGTCAGGTTATTATCCTGTTTAAATTCTTCTTTTCCGGTTTCCACACTATCAAGCTCTTCATTGATGATGGATAAACGCTCATCGATGAACTTCGCAGTATTACGGGCAACCAGATTTTTATCTTCGATCGCCTCACGGTTATATTCCAGGATCAATTGATCAAGAATATCCCTTGCTTTAGCTTTAACGGGGTCTTCAAGTGAGAGTTCGATAAGACTCGAATTCTTATCGGTTAGATTCACCATCACTTTACTACGATAAGCTGAAGCTACTCCTTCAATAGTACTAAACTGGATCTTAAGATCTGAAACTTCAGAAGCTCCTTCATCCTGAGGATTCAGTACAATAGTTGCGAAACCAACATCTACCGGTACACCTGGTTTGGCCTTTAAGGTTTTTCCACTTCCAGAATTTGTAAGTAGAAATTCATTAGCACTCCTGCTAACATGAAATTGGCTATATTCAGATTCCGGAAGATCTTTTAATTTTTGCTCGTCCAGTTTAAGGATTTGAACAAGGACAGGAGAATTCAGATATACTTCCTTCGCCGGGATTCCAGACTCATCTATGTACTGAACATTTAATTGTAATGCCTTGACAACTTCCGTCATCATACGGCGTGACTTCAGGATCCCGATCTCATTTTCGATGCTGTTGGTACCCATTCCAGAGAGAAGTCCAAGATCTACGAAAGCCGACATTTCCGAAGATGCTCCTTTGCTGTCTTCATCTTTAATGATGATACTGGCAGTCGTATTATAACTGGCAGTCGTAAATTTAAGGTAGGTAAAAGCGAGGGCAACGCACACGATCACTGCCAGAAGAAACCATGGCCAGTATTTTAAATACTTTTCCAGTTCTTCTCTTAAATTGATCTCTTCCTCCTGAGGTCTGGGCGTATATTGGGGTGTTTGTGACATTTTCTAATTTGTTATTAATACCACGAGTGAAATAAGGACAGACGCGATGGAAATATAAACTCCTGCATTACGATTATAACTGGCACTTTGCAGCTGTGCACCATTTGGTTCCACATAAACCACATCATTTTGCTGAAGTGTATAAAATGGAGAATCCACTACTTCTGGATTGGTAAGATCCAGGTATTCATAGGTCTTTTTACCACCATCTTCACGCATGACCAGTACATTCTTTCTTTTTCCATAGATATTTAGATCTCCGGCCAGTCCAAGTGCTTTTGGAAGCGTAAGATATTCATCCCGAACATCAAAAGTTCCCGGACGGTTCACTTCTCCCAGCACGCTAACCTGGAAGTTTACCAATCTGATATTTACGATAGGACTCTGTACATATTCGCTAATAGAATCTTTTAATTTATTCTGAAGCTCCTGCCTGGTAAGACCAGCTACGTTGACAGTTCCAAGTACTGGAAATTCTATATTCCCATCTCCATCTACCAGATACGTTTGTAACTGTTGTCTTCCTGTAACCATCAATCCATTGGTAGCACCCTGCTCTGGCATCCCCATTACCGGGAGATTAAAAGGCATCGCTGCAGCCTGCTCCGGAGCAGATACAACAACGGTCAAAAGATCGTTAGATTTTAATTTGAGACTTTTATCTATGTTTTCTTCCAGTCGCTCTCCGGCCTGTTCCAGTCCCTGGAAGTAAACTATTTCCTTTCTGGAAACGCAGGATGAAAGCAATAGAAGGCAGGTGGAAATCTGAATGAATTTAAAGATCTGGGGATACTTCATAGGTTCAAAACTTTGGCGCGAATATACTATTCTTTAATTTTTCTTTCACAATTATTTAACATCAGACTAGGTGTTCGCTTATCTTAACTCTCCAAGGAAACGAACCCAGTCCTGGTGATAATTTCTCAGGACATTAGACAACCTGGGCATTCCAATTCTGTAAGAAGCCGCAACCGGTTGTTCATTGTTATAGGTATACTCATACCTATATTCCTCAGTAGTTCTAAGCTCCATCTTCTTCCCGCGAAGAATAGAGCCGGGAAATAAGCTAAATGCAAACTGAAAACCTCCGGTAGTTCCTATATCTGTTCTGGAGGCATATAATCCTACCTCAGCCTGCGCAAATTGTTTGATGAGATCCAGCCGAACTCCTTTATCCTCATACAGGAACTGTCCCGCACTTAATTTCAAGCTGGTATTCTGAATTCCTGTTCGCCACTCGGTATCGGCTACCAGGTAGAGTTCATTCATAGAAGTACTATATTTCTCAAAACCATTGAGCCAGTAGAATCCGGTTAATCCTGCACCAAGACCAAAACTCCAGTTAGATCTTAGATCAGCATAACGATATTCGAGATCAAGACCATACCGGTCATTGTAAAAACCACCAACACTGGCTGCTATAAAATGATCATTCCACGGCTGGTTGAAATAGTGCAGCATCGTAGGAGCAGCTCTTAACTTCATCCCCTGATTATCATAATTATTGTTTACCGGAATGCTCAGTCCAGTTTGAAGACTAAGACCTCTGGCGAAATAAATCCTTGTATCTAAAATGATATTGAACTTCGTCTGGAAAGGATCTGTATAAAAACCAAAGCGATTAGCCAGCCTGGGTTGAATACGAAACTGCCAGCGATAGTTTTTAAATGGCTTATTAGCCTCTTGATAAAAACTACGCAACTCTTGCTCGACCTCCAGAATTTGAAAGTCTTCTGAATAACCAGCCACAAGATTATTGTGATGAAGTGGAAAATATTCATATTTTTCTTCTGAAGCTTTAGGATTCATGGCTTGGATCAAACTGAAGCCAGGATTTCTATAAATGCGATTTTCAAAGATCACTTGCTCACCTTCTACGGAAGGATACAGTAAAACATTTTCAAAACCAGACTGTCGCAGACTATCCTGAAGTTGTTGAGAGGAGGCTTCCGCAGCAAAAACTAACAGCACGATAAAAGCCAGTATCCTATTCATCAGTTCTAAGCTTTTGCGGTAACAAATCCAGTTTAAAATTTACAGCAGCCGAATAGCTGAATTCTTTAAGTTCATAACTGGTTAATTGCAGGCTCAACCACTTTAAAGGAGTTACAAATAAACCGGCATTTATAGTATTAGAGTCGTGCTCGAGCATAAGTCCGCTCCAGGCAACCGGCTTGTATATAATAGACCCAAAAAAACCGGATAAATAATTAGTATCCAGGAAATCTGATTTTTTTTCCAGGAAAACATCGAAGTAACTGTCTGACTCATTTTCTCTACGGAAGACATAAGGAGAACCATATCCGGCTGATACCTGGAGATCTCCCAAAGAGTGTTCGAAGTTTTTAGTTAATACAATATAATCGTGAGAGAGATAAGGAGCGGCGGAACCTGGCGGGGTAAACCCTATAACTATAGCTGGGAGATACTGCCTTTCTTTTAGTAGCCTGAATTTTAAATCGAATTGACGATCCCCTATTCCCAGTTTATCCTCGGCTGCCTTCTCAGGACGATAAGCAATACTAAGATTGGCTGCCAGAAAAGTTGTAAAATTAACCCGGGCGTTATAGAAGTAAACCTCATCCCCTATTTCTCGTGTAAACATACTGTATTCCCCTGGCAATCTTGCTACGGAAAATCCCAGAGGTTGTTCCTCCAGCCACATTGCTGTAGGTGTATTTATAGCTCCAGGCTTCCCCATGATATTCACCTGGGAAAAGACTGAAGTAGAAAATAAGAGAATTAAGAGTCTTATACTTAGCAATGAGTACATATAAAAACTGCCCTAATCATCAATAATTATTGTGAAAGGGCAGTTATAATTTGATCAATAGATATTAATTACCACCACCCTGGTTATGACAGGTGTTTAGAGCAGCGTTCAATACTGTCAAGGCTCTGGTTCTTATCTGTTCGAAATTACCATTCGCTGTATTTTCAAGACTTAAGATCTGGGCAGTGATTCTCGCCAGGTTCTCGGTTAATTTTTGAGCTACTAAAGCAGTAGCGGCAGAATTCCATTGTGAAACGTCAGATTTTCCTTTGATCACGTAAAGTACCGCATAGTTTCTAAGGGCAGCTGCCAGTTCATCGTCATCTGTAGCCTGTGCATAAGCCAATAAAGCTTTAGACGCTGTGGCAATCTCGGCAAGATACGTAGCCGTTGCTTCAGAAATATTGGTCTCAGCAGATTCCTTCATGGTATTAGCATTGGAAACCTTATCATTTTCATAATTGGTTATTTCTTCCAATTGTGTAGCGAGTGTTGCTGCAGGTTCTTCAAGTGCAGCATCAAATGCATCATTCGCAGCATCATAACAAGGTCCTTCCTGGAAAGCTTCACTAAATTCATTTTTAGAATCCAGATCAATTCCATTTCTGGATTGTGCAGCGGCAGTATCAAAATCTGCACTGAAATTGATCGTTGGTAATAACGCCAGAACATCTGCCGGAGCATTCTCCAACGCGGTCGCAGCAGCTGCAAGATCACCATCCAGTGAGCTCATGGCCAAGATTTCATCAATTCGAGCATCGGTTAAGTTCGCTGCTTCATCCTGAACTCCGGCTGATAAGCTAGCCGCAAAATTATCTGCTGTATTTAAATTAGCCTGAGTGTCTGCGCTAAGTTCTCCACCTGCTTCGAGGTCACTAAGTACATTAGCTGTAGCTTCAGATTGCTCTACTCCACCAAGATCCACTTCTTCTAAGGTGATCTCTTCGATATTAAGATCAGGCATTTCACCTATATCCTCGAATTGTTCTTCAAATTCAAATTCTTCCGGGGTGTTGTCGTCGTCGTTGCTACAGTTGGTTAAACTCAGGCCTAGAACAAAGACTCCAGCATAAAATGCTGTCTTTTTAGCAGGGGTGAACAGGTTCATTTTCTTCATTGGTTGAATAATTAAGTGTGAAATTAAAATATTTATTTAAATTTTTGCGGTAATAGTGAAAAGAGTATATAAACTGGTCAAATTAACATCGTTAATAGGCTCTTTCTTCTCCTGAAATCGCATTGGTAACGGTATTATATATAATTTTTAAATCTAACAAGGGCGACCATTTTTCGAGATAAAAAATATCCAGTCTTGTCCTGTTGATTATATCCCGATCTTCCAGGATCTCTCCACGATATCCACGAACTTGTGCCAGACCAGTTATTCCCGGTTTTGCATAGTGGCGTACAAGATACTTATCTACCGAGCTTTCGTATTGAAAGGTATGAGCTTCCATATGAGGTCTTGGACCAACCACGCTCATGCATCCCATAAACACATTAAGAAACTGTGGCAGTTCATCTATGCTTGTTTTCCGCAAGAATTGCCCAATACGGGTCACTCGCATATCATTTTTTGAAGCCATCAATCTATCTGAGTCCTGGTTAACCGCCATGGACCTGAATTTTAAACAATGAAAGATCTCTTTATTGATCCCATGCCTTTTTTGCTTAAAAAAAACCGGGCCTTTAGATTCGCGCTTAATTAGGATAGCCATTAAAGGGATCAACCATGATAACACAAAAACAATAACGAGACTGGAGAAAAGCAAGTCAAAAATTCGTTTGCCATATAGCGCATAATTAGTTTCCAATGGAGATTTCCTCAAATTTAGAATAGGAATGTTATTGAACATTTCCATATCCATGGCCCTGGTAAAGACTTCCTTGTTATCTGGAATGATCTTTATTTTCTTAAAATTCTTATCAGCAAAAGATATGATCTGGTGCAGTTCAAGTTTAGTAAGCTGGGAAGCATAGCAGTAGATCTCGTCTACAGAATTCTCTAATATATAATGATAAGCTTCGCTCACTTTGCCCTTATAATTTTTGCTATTGGTGAAAGTATTATCAAAAAAACCCAAATAGCGATATCCAAGCTCCGGTTGCTGAAAGATCTGTTTTAATCGTTTTAAGTTGTTATCTCGGCCAATCACGACTACAAGTGAGGAATTCCCTCCTATAATCCGGTAGCTATTACGCAAGTAGAAAAATATGATTCTATATAGCAATAAGGCACAAAATAAAGCGCTAAGAATATATAGTTGTTCGTAACGGTTAAAGGTATAGGACTTAAAAGCCATCACGGTAAAGTATCCTAGACAGAATAACAGAAATACCTGTACAAAACGATGAAAATTATTAAAAAAACGTTCTTTCCTGGTCGTAGGATAGAATTCCATAAAGAAACAGATCAATAACCAGAAGCTATTAATGGCTATTAATGATTTTAAACCAAAGTACCCAACCGGGTTCATGTTGATTAGAACTGTGTTAATAATACCTAAGTGTACCACAACGGAGATGGGTATGATAAGATCTGATCTTTTCATATTATGAATGTTTAAAAAGCAATCGTAGGGGAAAGCAGAATTACTATTTAATTATTCTCGGAATAAGGTATTGCGGGATCTTTCTCCCAATTTTACAGGCCAAAGTGAATTGTCCTTTTAAACCATGTGTTTTGATGATCTGAAGATCCTCAGTTGATTTTTTCTTTTGTAAAGCCGGTGTAGTACTTTTTCCTCCCAGGCGCATTTTAACAACCCACTCGTCCAAAAATACTTTTTTAATATTCTCGTTTTTAAACCATCGTAGCGAGATATCATAATCACTGGCTATGGAGTACGAGAGATCGTAATTTCCATATTGCTGGAAAATTTCCTTTTTGACATAGATGGTCGTATGCAATGGGATCCATCCAAATTCAAGAAACTTTGGATCATATTTTTTAGACGAATACAAACGTTTCACTTTTCTTACGTCTTCGCGATCAACATATTTCCCCTTAGCATAAACCAAATCAGCCGCGGTTTCTTTAAAGGTATCAGCAACTTTTTTCAGGGTATCCTTATCATAATAAAAATCATCTGAATGTAAAATTCCTATGACATCACCAGTACATTTTTGAATTCCTTTATTAAGCGCATCATAAAGGCCCTTGTCCTTTTCTGATACATAATAACCCAAATTATCCTGATAATTCTCAATAATATCCAAAGTACCATCAGTAGATCCTCCATCAATTACAACATGCTCTACATTAGGATATGTCTGGTCCCTCACCGACTCAATACATTGGGCGATAGAATTCTTGTTATTAAAGACAATGGTGATTACAGAAATTTTCATCAGTCAGTAATGTTATATTGCTTTTTGATATGGCGTATCATTGCCTCATGGTTATTTTTAAATTGAACTTTTAATTCGAAAATTTTAGCATCAACAAGGAACCTATACCAAAATCCTTGAAGTATATGCCAAATAAAGCCTTGCATTCCATCCAGAAATCCAAGCTTAAATAAATAGCGATATAGAAAAAATATAAATGGTCTTACAAAAAGAGGAATATTCCAATATTGAGTTTTAAACCATCTCTTTCTTTCAGTAGGATTACCTAAAAGTTTTCCCTGAACTTGTTCATGCTCCATAGGGAGAAAATTAAATTTTTGATTCAAGGTTTCCACAACTTCTCTTGAGGAATACTTATTGTGCTTTTCCGTCCACCAGGAAAGATCGTTTAAGTTATGGTCAATTTGTTCGAGATCAAATTTTACAGTGCCCCCCTCATACAATCTAAGATGTTCATCCATCCATTTGTTTTCACAATAGCCTTTACCATTTCTAATTAATTTTAGATACCAGACGGGATGCATACCACCATGTCTTAGTTTCTTCCCCTGGAAGATTATGGGTCTTTTTATGAATATACCATGTATGTCATTTGGAAGATTTGAAATCGCTTCTTTAATATTGAAAGTCGTCCTTGCCAAATACTCATCAGCATCAATTTTCCATATCCATTCAGAATTCACAGGACAATTTTGTAAGCTCCAGTTAAATTGTACAGCCTGATTTACAAAAGTATTTTGCATCACCACTACTTTTTCATACCTGTTGCAAATTTCAAGAGTTTTATCTGTACTAAAAGAGTCAACAACAAAAATCTCATCTGCTATAGTGTTAACAGATTCGATACATCTTTGAATATGTTTCTCTTCATTGAACGTCAAAATGATTACAGAAATAGTTGGTTGCATTAGTCCTCTTTTATAATCCTTTTCTTTATAAACTCTGCAGGATTTCCACCGACTACCGTCCAGGGCTCAACATTTTTAAAAACAGCAGATCTCGCACCAACGACAGCACCTTCACCAACAATCACATTATTCATTATAAAAGCTTCTGCAGCTATCCAGGCATAATCTTTAATTACGATACTACCGGAAATAAATGGAGTGTTGATGGAATTAATTTCGTGACTCGCACTGCAAAGGTAAGACCGTTGGGAAATGGTCACTTTATTACCAATAACAGTTTTCCCAATATGTAACTTAGCCTGAGGTCCGATTGTAGATTGAACACCCATAATTAAGTTTTTAGGCGATGGTATATAAGCTGAAGCATAGACATTGCAATTGTCTCCTAATTTTGCACCAAAAATCTTTAGCAAAAAGATTCTCCAATTATTAAATACCGGTAGTGAAAATGGTTTAAAAAAAATCAATCGTACAATTCTCCATATAAAACGATAAAACTTATCGGCCCTTGGAATTGTATCAATATATATAGGGATAGATTTACTGGAATCCATTATTTAATTTAAAATTTAAGTATGGTTTGCACAGAGATCCTTTTCACTCCATCCAATTTCTTCACAAGATTGTGAAAGCATACTTTGATGAGTTTTTATTTCTTTAGCATCAAATCTTTTTTTAATAAAACGAGCAGGTATTCCGGCTACTATTGAATAAGCTTCAACATTTTTGGTAACTATTGAACCAGCGGCAATAATAGCACCGTCTTCTATTGAAATACCCGTCATAATAATACTGTTTGCGCCTATCCAAACGTCTTTACCGATTTTAGTCGGTTTAATTTCTCCTCTCGGACAAAAAACCATAGGAATGCCCGGTAAATTGAAAGTATGATCCCCACCAATAATCTTTACATCATTCGCAATCATTGTATAATCACCTATTTCGGTTTTAGGGTAAATTATACACCTAGGCCCAACGTAGGCATATGCTCCTGCTTTTAGGTCTTTGGGAAGCGAAACATTTTTAGCTACATAAAAGGTAGGGTGGATATAACTTTTATTTAAAAAAAACTTCTTCCTAACCCAAAACATTTTCAACCTCTTATACAAAATCTTAATTTGAATTTTCATTATGTCAGCAAACTGTTTTCAAAAATTTGTCTTTGATTTATAGGGTTATATAGAGTGTCAATTATTTTCATAGCTTCCTTAGAATTATTACTATAGGTAGAATCTTGCAATTCTAACCAAAACCTTATTTTTGAGGCAAGATCTTCTACATCATTTTTAGTAAAAAAGGAACCGGTAACACCATCTTTAATAGCTTCGAATTCAGGCATTTGATCTTGAAAACATGAGTGTGTGATTACTGGTGTTCCATAAACCATCGAATGCATTGCAGTTAGACCAACATTACCTGGGGAAACACATATTCTAGAATTAAAGTAAAAATCGCCAATTAAACTTTCATCATAGCAGGCTCCATAAAACCAGCATAGACTTTCTATTCCCAATTTAGCTGCTAACCTTATTAAGTTCTCTTTCTCTGGCCCATCGCCAACAAACACAACATTACATTGTACACCGGCATTTTTAAGAAATTTCACAGCTTCAAGGACCTGATGCAGCTTCTTAACCTTTGTTAATCTCCCAGTGAATAAAACAACAGGATGGTTATTTTGAAAATATTCTTGAAAGGTAGAATTCTGAGTGAGTTTTTTTCGAATAGTAACTTGCCTTTTGTAGTCAAGAGAATTATAAACCACAATAATTTTATCTGATTTAACACCATAGGCGACCATCTTCTTTTTGGCATAATTACCATACACAAATATTTTACTAGATAATCTCCAAAGAATTTTAAATACTAATTTCTTGAATCCCGTTATATCATTTGTTACTCCATGGGTCCATATGGAGGACCTTTGACCTCTTAATTTATTTAATATTAACGCAAACCACGTCGAGAGAAAATATGGATTACCCAAGAATATATAATGGTCATATTTTTTGTTTAAGATCGAAAATAGTCCCTTCTGCCATAGAAATTTTCCATTAAATAACCATTTGTTAGATAAAACCCTGTAATTAAATTCATTGGGGTGAAGGACCTTAATATCGAAGTCTACATTAGAGCCAGAGGCAAAATCAAATTTAATGGTTTCACTACATTTTAATTCTTCGAAAATAGGCCTACGATAATGAGCTATATAGTGATAAATTATTAATGTTCGCATTGTTAATTAAATAATTTAAATGCCATTTTATTTGAGTAGTACTTTACTAACGGAACCTTGATTATACTTAGGTAAAAGATGAGAATGTAAATAGTAATAAAGTAAAAGGAAAAATCAAATCTCCATGCTGCAATGGAAGTCATAAAAAAGATTGGTGATATAAATTCTAAATACCTTGTTGGGATCAACTTGTTTATTAAAATAAGAATCATACCAATGTATATTATACCGAACCAACCAAAATTAGCCCAGGCGTCACCTAAAATGGTAACATTTAAAATAAGTGAAACACCTCCAATTGCAGCTTCCCCAGCTTCATGACCTACCCCATCAGGTTTGTTTGGCCATATACTTTTAGGAATTAAAGCTCCAAATGATTTTAGTATCAAAGTTTCACCGTAACTGAAACTTTTATTTTTTGGATATTTATCTTTAATAAATTTGAGTGCCGCAATATTTGATCCTTCTGTGAGAATCAAAAATAAATCAGAATCGTTATCGGCACTCTGTCCTTTCTCATATGCTATTGAGATTACTTCAGCAACCCTTTCTACAGTGACTTTCTCAGTAAACATTAAACCTCGAGCCATAGGCCAAATTTCAGCCAAAACCATCATAGGCAGAGATATTAAAGCCATCGAAATTAAAATTTTGAATCTTTTGAATAAGAAAAATGGGATTAAAAAGGAGAATGCAAAAAATAATATCACTATTCTATTTCCTGCCATAAAAAGTTCTAAAACTATTATTACAAATGCCAAAAAGAAGTGGGGCTTAAAAATTTTATCTTTCTGTAAATATTTCAATTGAAAATAAATACACAAACCAGGTATTGCAACCCTTCCAACATTATGTAATTGTCCTAATAGAACATAAATCGCACCTTTTTCAAATACTTGAGCATTACCTCTATACCAATGTGAATTTCCAGATAACTTACCAGATGCAAAAAAGGTAAGCAGTATAGATAGCACGTATAATACTAATATTAGTATAAATAGACCTTGGATTCTTTGATCAATAAAATCCTCACTATTTTTTGTAATTCTATTATTTTTCGGTGTTAATGTTAATACACCAAAAAAAAGTATTGATAATAGACAATATATTAGAAGGTCAGAATCTCTGTGAGGAGAAAATTCTGGTATGTTAGTGATTTCTATTTCCCCTACTAAAAACGAATAAATTATTGGTAGTAAAATAAAGAATATAGATCCAAAGAATAAACCATCTAAAATAGTAGGAATGCCTCCAATTCTTAAAAAATTTAGTCGCTTTACTAGAATCAGTAGAACGATAAATGATATTATTAGAGTTATAAAAAGAGACATCATCTGAATTTAAAAATGTTAAATCTTTTATACACTAATGCTAAAAAACAAAAGTGTATTGAGTTAATAACTAATGCTACTAACAGCACAGCATAAACCGCTGCTTTAAAATATTCAGATATAAGGGTATAGGAAATCGAAATAATTAATATGAATGAACTTAGTTTTGCTACAAATATTAACCAATTAGCTCCTTTAGATAAAAATGCCTGGATATAAACATTACTAAGACTTACTGGAATTACACTTAGGATTGCAATTGTAATTATACCTGGCAATTCTCTGGAAAAAGATGCTCCATAAAAACTTGAGATAATATCAGAAAAGAAAAATATAATAACGAATGGAATTAGAGTAATGCAGAAGTTAAAAAGTAATAATGTTTTAATAGTATGTGAGTGTTTACTCTCATCATTTAACGAATTGCTAAGATGAGATAAAACCACGTTTCTCAAAACACCTGGAACAAACAATACAATGGTTGACCATTGTATTGCCGCACTATAAAGTCCTAATTCTCCATATCCTCCAAAACGAATAATCATCCAGGCTATAGTCCAACTTGACAGAGAGAACACCCCTTCCTGCATTGCAACAGGAAAAGCAAATTTCACCATTTTTGAAATGGAATATTCGTTATTCTTTCTTTTATCAATAGTGTATCTAGGTTTATATACCGTTCTTATTAATCTATAGTTAAGAATGCAGTTGATTACTTGTGCTAGGAGTAAGGCTGCCAACGCCCCAGTTAGAGCAAAATAGTATGTAAAAATTAAGCTAAGTGTAAATGTTGAAACTCCGACCATAAAATTTACTCTAGCCATTTTTTTAAATAATCCAAAACCAGAGAGAATACCTATCTGAGAAGTTGAAACCGCATTAAATACAATCCACATAGCCGTAAACTTCAATGGAATTATCAAATCACTATTTCCCAACAATTCAATTGATATATAGGAAGATCCAAAAAAAAGTAATAGGGCCATGGTGCCGCTAACCACTGTAGTTATGATTATAGAGTTTTTGATTATAATTGGGAAAAATTCCTTGGATTTTGCGGAAGCTATATATTTGGTCGAAGTATAGCCAAGTCCAAATGTTGAAAACACAGCTACTGAAGTAAGTGTATTTTTAATCATCCCATATTCACCAAATATTTCTTTCCCTAAGAATCTTGCAACGAATATCCCTGCTAAAAGACCGAGACCCTTTACCACTACATTACCAAAAACAGCCCAGAAGGAATCATTAAACAATTTATTCCGAACTATTCTCTTTTTAATAACACCAATATTGTCCATTAAATATTGCACGCCTTTTGGAATTTAGTGTGATTCAAATATGAATTTTAGTTACCAATTTCATAATACTTAAATCCGATTTTTACCTTTTGTTCTCTATTAAGCATTCTTCTCCCATCAAACAAAAATGCAGGTTTAAGCATTTTATTATAAACAACTTCCCAATCAAGCAATTTAAACTCATCCCACTCGGTTAATACAGCAATAGCATGAGTACCTTTACAAACTTGGTAAGGATCGTTGATCACGGTTACCATTTTCCTGTGCTCTTCTTTACTCCGGGTTCCTAAATTATCCAGATCTGTATAGATCTGCTCTTCGGTAACTTTTGGATCGTACACCACAATTTCTGCCTGCTCATTTAATAAGTAATCTGCCACGTAAATTGCTGCAGATTCCCGGGTATCGTTGGTATCTTTCTTAAAGGCCCAGCCTAACAGCGCGATCTTTTTTCCGGAAACAGTATTGAACAAGGTCCTTACAATATTGGCAGCAAAGCGCCTCTTTTGATGATCGTTCATGATGATCACCTGCTCCCAATAATCGGCTACTTCATTAAGTCCGTAGCTTTTTGCGATATAAACCAGGTTTAAAATATCTTTTTGAAAACAGGAGCCCCCAAATCCTACAGAAGCTTTCAAAAATTTAGGCCCTATTCTGGAGTCCATTCCTACAGCCCTGGCTACTTCACTTACATCTGCACCCGTTTGCTCACATATTTCGCTCATGGCATTAATACTGGATACTCTTTGCGCGAGAAAGGCGTTGGCGGTTAGTTTTGATAGTTCAGATGACCACACGTTCGTAGTTAAGATTTGTTCTTTAGGTACCCAACTAGCATACACCTCAACTAATGCCTGCATGGCATCTCGCCCTTCTTCAGTATCTATATCTCCTCCAATAAGGATTCTATCAGGATGATGGAGATCTTCTATAGCAGTACCTTCTGCTAAAAATTCGGGATTAGAAAGTATCTGGTAATTCACTCCATTCCCGGTATTATCCATAATATTTTTTAAAGCTTCAGCAGTTCTTACCGGCAAGGTAGATTTTTCCACCACGATTTTATCTGTAGTAGAAACTCTGGCGATCTGGCGGGCACAAAGTTCAATGAATTTTAGATCGGCCGCCATTCCTTTACCCATCCCATAGGTTTTGGTAGGGGTGTTTACCGAAATAAAGATCATTTCTGCCTCGGCAATAGCTTTGTCAACTTCAGTAGAGAAAAAAAGATTTCTTCCTCTTGCTTCCTTTACAACTTCTGCTAATCCCGGTTCGTAAATTGGTAATTGATCCAGATCTTCAATATTCCAGGCAGCGATCCTTTTTTCGTTAATGTCTACAACCGTAACGTTGATTCGAGGGTTTTTTTGAGCTATTACCGACATTGTAGGCCCTCCAACATAACCTGCACCTATACAACAGATATTTTTTATTCTCATTTCATTCAAACGCGAATTCCACAGACTTCAGCGGATTACACGGATTTTTTTTAAAGCGCTGATTCCGCAAATTGATACGGACTGCACTAATTTGTTAGAGTTTAACTTCTTTGAATTTGTCCTGATTATTCAGAAACCAATCATAGGTTTTTTGAACACCCTCTCCCAGATCTACCGAGTACTTCCATCCAGCCTTTTTTATTTTGTCCACATTCATCAGCTTACGTGGTGTACCATCCGGCTTTGAACTATCCCAGATGATCTCACCCTTATGACCTACTGTTTTTTGAATAGTTTCGGCCAGTTCTTTTATCGTAAGGTCTTTCCCCGTACCTATGTTATAAAGATTTTCCGGTAATTTATTTTCCAAAGCAAAACATACGGCATCGGCAAGATCATCAACAAATAAGAATTCACGCATTGGAGATCCGCTACCCCATAGTTCGACAGGCTCATCACGGGTATCGACAGGCTCACTGTCGCCAGTCTCTTCCATTTTCAGCTTAGCTTCATGGAACTTTCTTATCATCGCAGGTAATACATGAGAAGTCTTTAGATCAAAATTATCATGAGTTCCGTAAAGATTAGTAGGCATCAAACTCACATAATCTTTCCCAAATTGTTTTCGAATAGCTTCGCATGCTTTTACGCCGGCGATTTTAGCAATAGCATACCATTCGTTGGTAGGCTCCAGGCTATCGGTAAGCAAATATTCTTCTTTCAAAGGCTGAGGCGCGTGCTTTGGATAGATACAGGAACTACCTAAAAATATAAATTTCTTAACATCAGTCTTATGGGAGAAATCGATCAGATTATTCTGGATCTGCATGTTTTCCATCAAAAACTGGTAGGGATAATCGTTGTTTGCTAAAATACCTCCTACTCTTGCTGCGGCATCAATGACTACTTCCGGTTTTTCAGTTTCGAAGAAATCCTTAACGGCCTGCTGGTTGCGGAGATCTAGCTCGCTACTGGTTTTGCCAATTAGATTGGTGTAGCCCTCTTTCTCGAGCTTTCGACATATAGCAGAACCAACCATTCCTCTATGCCCGGCGATGTATATTTTGGTATTCTTGTTCATTCTAATTCTTTCTTACGGTGTGTTAGGTGTTCTGACCGCTGTATTGTTTTCTCAGTTGATTGCGCAGATTATGGCAGATTGCGCGGATTCCTTCTAAGAATTTTCCGTATTAACGAAGCGTTTCCATTTTAGACTCTTTTCTCCAAAGTTGATTAGTAAACCAACCTCCTTGTTTGTGGCTTTCAAATAGTTGATCACCTGGCTCTCTAGACTCTTGTTTAAAAAAGCTACTGATTTTAATTCAATTATAATTTTGTTGTAGCAAAGAAAGTCAGCTTTGAAATATTTCTCCAGTTTTTCACCTTCGTAATATAGATTGAGCTTTTTTTGTTCTTCGAAAGGAATTGAAAACTTATTAAACTCCTTACTTAACACTTCCTGATATACTGATTCAAGAAAACCGTGACCGAGGCCTTTATGAACTTTCATACAAGCACCTATGATCTTATAAGTTTCATTCTCAAACAGTAGTGCTGACAAATCCGTGAAATCTTATTATTAATCCGTGCGATCTAGTTATTCGAAATAATTTAGAATCTGATACCCACCATCTTTCAGGTATTGATCTTTCTGCATGAGTTTTACGTCGCTTTGTATCATGTCCTTCACAAGATCTTTAAGATCATATTCCGGAGTCCAGCCCAGCTTGGTATTCGCCTTGGTAGCATCTCCTATCAAAAGATCAACTTCAGTTGGTCTGAAATACTTTGGATCAACAGCTAGCACTTCTTTTCCTTCAGCAATTTGAAAATCGGGATTGGAACAGGATACTACATATGCTTTTTCTTCAACACCTTCTCCTTTAAATTCCAGTTCTATACCAACTTCAGCAAAAGCCATACGTACAAAATCTCTTACCGGAGTGGTCTTCCCTGTAGCAATCACCCAGTCTTCAGCTTCTTCTGCCTGAAGGATCATCCACATCATACGTACATAATCCTTGGCATGTCCCCAGTCTCTTTGCGCGTCCAGATTCCCAAGGTAGAATTTATCCTGAAGTCCTAAAGCTATTCTAGAAGCGGCTCTTGTTATTTTACGGGTTACAAATGTTTCCCCTCTTAGCGGAGATTCATGATTGAACAGAATTCCATTACATGCATACATGCCATAAGCCTCACGATAATTCACCGTGATCCAGTAAGCATACATTTTTGCGACAGCATATGGAGAACGTGGATAGAATGGCGTAGTTTCAGACTGTGGAACTTCCTGTACCTTTCCATAAAGCTCTGAAGTTGATGCCTGATAAATTCTTGTTTTCTTTTCCAGACCTAATAGTCTTACAGCATCCAGGATCCGTAGAGTTCCCAAACCATCTGCATTACCTGTATATTCCGGAGTTTCAAATGAAACTGCCACATGAGACATGGCCGCAAGGTTATAGATCTCGTCTGGCTGTATCTCCTGGATCAACCTGATAAGATTCGTAGAATCTGTCATATCTCCGTAGTGCAGGATGTACTTCAATTCATCTTCATGAGGATCCTGGTATAAATGGTCAATACGATCTGTATTAAACAGCGAAGATCTTCTTTTAAGACCGTGTACTGTATACCCTTTCTTTAAAAGGAACTCACTTAAATAGGCTCCATCCTGTCCGGTTACCCCAGTTATAAATGCTACTTTACTCATTATATATTTGAACTACTATCGATTATCTAATTTATCAATTCCGGCCTGGAACTTTCCAGAGCTGAAAATACCTGCTTTACCTCCTGAGAATTTTCTTTTTGTAACAAAAGATTCGCATCCGTCGTACAAATCATGATCGTATCTCTAATCCCAACAAAGGCGGTATATTTATCACTACCTATCACCATATTTCCGTTATCATCAACCTTATGACCATTACTGATAAGATGATCATAGATCGCTTTAAAACTCCCCATATCACTCCAGCTAAAATCAGCCGGGATGACTTTGATCTTATCACTCCGTTCCATTACTGCATAATCCACACTTATGGAAGGTATCTCCATGGATTCCTTTAGATTCAATTTTCCTGCTTCTGCGCCTTGCCAGGCAATTAGCGCTTTATGGTAGACTTCAGGCTCATATTTTTTTAATTCCTGCAAAAATGTACTTGCTTTAAAACAGAACATCCCACTGTTCCAGAGGAACGAGCCTTGTTGCAAAAATCCTGCAGCAGTTTTAGCATCTGGTTTTTCACGAAATCCAATCACATCATTCCCGGAAAATTCAATATATCCATATCCGGTTTCCGGTCTGTCTGGTTGGACTCCGAATGTCACCAGGTTATTTTCTTTTGCCAGGTTGACAGCCTCTTCGATCGCCTTCCGGTATGCCTTATCATTTTCGATAATATGATCTGCCGGTGTAACCACCAGTATATCTTCTACACTCGCCGCAAAAGAAGCAAATGCGATCGCAGCTGCTGTATTCCTGGGCGCTGCCTCTACTATATTCCTGGTTTTAGAATCACTGATCCCAAGTTTGGACAAGGAGTTATGTGAGTGATCATGATTATCACAATTTCCTACGACCATTAATTGATCGCATAAAGCTTGATTTCTTAAAACTGCCAGTTCAAAAAGGGAGTATCCCCCAAACAGGTCTATATATTGCTTAGGTCTTGACTTCCGGGAAAGTGGCCATAGTCGGCTACCAACACCACCGGTCAATAAAACATGAATTATTTTGGACATAATAAAAACAGGGCTTCGCCGCCGTGAGTCACATAAAGTAACTCCCGTAAAAAAATTTTAATAAAACCTGAAGGGAAAATCCTTAGTCGGGATCGACCAAGAACACATAAGTAGGGTTAAGTAGATCAGGTTGATTTGAAACGGCAAAATTAGGCTGGATTATCGTTCTGTAAAAATTAATATTGTTAAAATTTTAACTATCGTCAAGGGGTAAATCCGCCACTCAATGGAAAAATAAGAATTAATATAGAAGATGCTCAGGAAAGCTAATTCAAACTTAAAGATTTCGTATTAATTAAGTCTTAAATTGCCTGAATTAGCAAATATTGGATTGAAATTTATTTTAGATAAAACCCGATCGTTTTCTTTAAAGCATCTTCAAATTCTGATTCAGCTTTCCAGTTTAACTGAGACTTTATCTTACTAGCATCAATGGCGTACCGCTGGTCATGCCCGGCCCGATCCTTCACAAAGGTGATCTGTTCACTATAACTTCCGGAATCCTTCGGTTTAAGTTCGTCCAGCAATTTACAGATCTTATAAGCAAGCTCTATATTCTGCATTTCTGCGTCACCTCCAATATTATATACGTCGCCTGCATTAGCTTCCGCATAAACCAGACTGATCGCTTTTGCATGATCCAGCACATATAACCAGTCACGCACGTTCTTTCCGTTGCCATAGATAGGAATATCCTCCCCGCTTATAGCCTTACGAATGATCGTTGGAATCAGCTTTTCTTTATGCTGCTTTGGACCGTAATTATTGGAACAGTTCGTAATAACCGTATTCATTCCGTAAGTATGATGGTAACTACGCACCACCATATCTGAAGCTGCTTTACTTGCCGAATAAGGAGAATTTGGAGCATACGGGGTTTCTTCAGTAAAATACCCGGTGTCACCAAGACTTCCATATACCTCATCTGTGGATATATGGTGGAATCTGCAATCTTTATATTCTTGCCTATATTCAAAAGGCGCTTTCATCCAGATCTTAAATGCAACATCCAGAAGATTAAAGGTTCCGTTCACATTCGTTTCGATAAAAACACCTGGATTACTAATAGAATTATCTACATGAGATTCCGCAGCAAAATGAATAACTCCCTGGATATGATGATCCTGAAATATCTTTTCCAGCAGCTCACGGTTGCGGATGTCTCCTTTTAGAAATTGATAGCGAGGGTTGGAATCCACTTCGTTAAGATTCTCCAGGTCGCCGGCATAGGTAAGCGCATCCAGATTGATAATATGTTGTTCCGGAAATTGTTCCAGGTAATAGGGTATAAAATTAGATCCTATAAAGCCTGCACCACCGGTCACCAGGATCGTTTTGTTTAGATCGTTCATTGCTTTGTTTTGTATCTTAAGGCCGCAAATCTAGCTATTTCACCAGAAACCAGTTATTCAGCAGGTTTTCGCGATTGTACAACATTTCTTCGCCTGTTTTATGATCATACACAGTCTTACCTGCAAAAGTACAGATCGCCTGCCCTGCTGCCGTATCCCATTCCATGGTAGGAGCAAAACGTGGATATTCATCTGCCTTACCTTCGGCTACCATACAAAGCTTTAACGAACTTCCCTTTGAAATACTATCTACTTCGCCGTGCTTTTGTTCAAGCTGACTGATATAGTCTTTGGTTTCTTCGGAAAGGTGGGATTTACTCGCTACTACGGTAAATTTTTCATTTAAATTTTTCTTCGGAAGTTTCACTGCGGAAGATTCTAAACTTTCCATTCCGTCGCAGTTCACGATTTCATCGACCTTAAAAGAACCTATAATCTCGGCAGCATAATACAGTTCCTTAAGCGCCGGAACATAGATCACTCCCATCACGGGTTTTTGATCCCTAATGAAGGCAATGTTTACGGTAAACTGACCATTCTTTTTAATGAATTCTTTGGTGCCATCGATAGGATCCACGATCCATAAACTGGACCAGTTCTTTCGTTCTTCATAGGTAAGATCCCTTCCTTCTTCTGAAAGCACCGGAATTTCAGTGGCTGCAAGATGCTGCATGATAATTTCATGTGAAGCAAGATCGGCTTTGGTAAGCGGAGAGTCATCTCCTTTAAAATCTACTTCAAAATCCTCGTTATCGTAGATTTCCATTATTCTTTTTCCAGCTTCCAGCGAAGCTTTGATCGCAATCTCTAAATTCTTTTTCATAATCGATTTCTCTACTAATCCCTGATATTAATGATAGTATTCAGAAAACCACTTCAGGTACTCTTTTATACCATTTTCGATATTGACCTTTGGTTCATAAGCGTAACGCTGCATGAGCGGCCGGGAGTCTGCCCAGGTTCTATTAACATCTCCCTGCTGCATGGGCATCAGATTCTTTTTAGCCTTGATCCCTAGCTGTTTTTCAATTTGCTCAATAAAATCCAGTAATTTTACCGGTTGGCTATTTCCAATATTAAATATGCGGTGTAGTGCATTTTTATCAGTTTCTGAATCATTGATCACCGCATTCACTCCATTAATGATATCATCTACAAAGGTAAAGTCTCTCTCCAGGTTCCCCTCGTTAAACACCCGAATGGGTTCTCCATTTTTGATAGCATTTACAAATAAAAACATCGCCATATCTGGTCGTCCCCAGGGGCCGTATACTGTAAAAAATCGTAGACCTGTACAGCGAATTCCGTAGAGATGACTATAAGTATACGCCATCAATTCATTGCTGCGCTTCGTTGCCGCATATAAACTAATAGGCTCATCTACCCTATCATCTTCGGAAAATGGCACTTTTTTGTTCTGTCCATATACACTGGAAGAACTGGCATAAACGAAATCTTTAATATTATAAAGTCGGCAACATTCCAGAATGTTGGCAAAACCT
>FUFK010037567.1_pt1 | contig 23150 bp, 38 predicted proteins | sample 1021851 | NCBI WGS metagenome assembly FUFK01 (sample SAMEA51879418, study PRJEB19060) | metagenome | reverse complement strand
AGTATGGTACAAGGACATAAGAGATATTGCTGGATTTAACTTTGGCACTATAACAAAATCATACTCAGACATCTTTAACTGGTTATTAGATAATCAGGATATTGAGTTCGGATTAATTGATCAACCAGGTTTACAAGAAGATAGTACCGTATCCATAAGACTCGTAGATTTAGGTACTATTAGCAATCCTCTATAACCGATAAATATACATAGTTAGGAAAAACTATGGCTAATATCTGGACAGTACAAACAAATCATGAATTAGGAGTATTTGCTGAACGTGTATCCACGACGATAGCATTACCCTTAAATACAACTAATTTTACCATTTCATCTGTAAAAATTATATCCGGATCTTTACCAGCAGGACTTAGAATAGAAGGTACAAGCATAGTAGGTACTCCTTTTGAAGTAGAAAGGACTACACAAAGTAGATTTGTTTTAAGAGCAACTACGTCAACAGGTGCTATTGCTGATTGCACACTTACAGCAATAATAGAAGGTCCAGACAGTCCTACTTGGGTTACTCCTACAGGAATGTTAGCACCTAGCAATCCTAAACAATATTTTATATTAGATAACACTCCGGTTGATTTTCAACTTAACGCAATAGACTCTGACTTACCTGCAGGTGATGTATTAGAATATTTTATTGCAGATGGTGACGGAACATTACCTCCAGGAATAAAACTTACAACTGATGGAAGACTGGTAGGTGTTGTTGAACCTATACTTGCATTAGATAAGTTTGCTAACAGTGGTAGATATGATACAAATGTATATGGCACATTTCCTTTTGATTTTGGAATTAGAAGTGCTGATGGTTATGACAGTTTCTTTTATGATTTAAGAATCTATGATGACAGCATTCCTACAAAGAGTCCAAGAAAACTTAATAGATATTATGAATTCACTGTAAGTGTCACTGATGGTGATACTATTTCAAAAAGAGATTTTAAAATTTATCTTGTAGGTGATGATTATCTAAGAGCAGATAATACAATTATGCAGGTAGCAAATGGATTGTTTACTGCTGACAACACATACATCAGAACTCCAATTTGGTTAACACCTGCGAACTTAGGTTTCAGAAGAGCAAACAACTTCCTTACAATTTATTTAGATACTTTAGATCCTTCTAATGTTGCAGGAGCGATTGTTTATAAATTAGAAGCACTAAATGATGATGGTAGTGCAAGTACACTTCCACCTGGTTTAGTTTTAGATACTTCGACAGGGGAAATTGCAGGTAGAGTACCTTATCAACCTGCCGTAACAAAGGAATATAAATTTACAATTAGAGCACAAAGATTAGATTCGCAAAGCAAATTAGAATCTTTCAAAGATAAAACTTTTACCGTAAGTTTATTAGGAGAAATAGAATCTACAATTACTTGGACAACTGCAAGTGATCTAGGAACAATAAATGCAAATCTTATTAGTACATTCTTTGTTAATGCAACTACAAACATTCCAAATGGCAAGGTTGTATATACTTTAAAAAGTGGTAAATTGCCGCCAGGATTAAATTTAAGTTTATCAGGTGAAATAATAGGTAAAGTAAGACAGTTTGGTGATGGTACATTACCAGGACTTACTACGTTTGATAAATCAACAACAGAAACAACCTTTGATAATAATGGTACAACAATAGATAAAGTTTACACGTTTACTGTAAATGCAGAAGATAGATTTAAATTCAGTCAGACAACAAGAGAATTTAAAATTACAATTTTAGATCCTGATGATAATTTGTATAGTAATTTGTATGTCAAACCTTTTATTAAACAAACAACAAGGAATGTCTTTAATACTTTCGTAAGTGATCCAAACATCTTTGTACCTGAATACATTTATAGAAGTGGTGATCCAGAATTTGGTGTACAAAAAGATTTGAAGATGTTAGCATACGCAGGTATCATTACAAAAGATGTAAAAAATTATGTTGCCGCGGCGGCAAAACATCATAAAAGAAGAACTTATACTTTAGGCGAAGTTAAAACTGCTAAAGCAGTTAAGCAAGGAACAAACACAACTTTATATGAAGTAGTATATGTTGAAGTGATAGATCCTGCAATGCCTACAAAAGGTAACATACGTCCTACAATAAATGTTGGTAATGCAAGGAAACTAACAGTTGATAGTGTTGCATTTGAATCCAAAGATGATAAAACAAACTTAGGTAGTGGGGAAAGTATCATTACACTATCAGGACAAGGACAGACTGCAATACAGGTTACAAGCAATGGAACAAATTTAGAAATCGTTACTAGAGGAGGTGTAGTGGTAATACCTACTGCTGGCACGGTTAGAGTTACTTTATCAGATGGAACAGAGGTTGCTTCATCGCAGAAGTTTACAACTAACTTGGCAGATCCATATAGATTTAGACCAAGCAATCCTAACACTGTAAAAGTAAGTAGTGCAAATGTTAAAATTAGTGAAACAAACAATCCAAGAAAACATATTGTAAACACAGATACAATGAGAGGTCAAATAGCATCTTTAGGACTTACTGAAAGAGACTTTTTACCACTTTGGATGAGATCTGCCCAAGAGGCATCTGTGCAAGAATTAGGGTATGTAACTGCATTACCACTATGCTATTGTAAACCAGGATATTCAGACGATATCCTATTAAGGATCCAAAATAGCAAATTCAACTTTAAACAAATAAATTTTGATATTGATAGATACATTATAGATAGTACAACGGGCAACAGTAACGAACAATATATCCTGTTTCCTAATTACGAATATAATGTGTAGACGTGGATAAATACATAGAGAGGATAAATTATGGCAAGTAATATAGACAGTGCTAGTATTAATGCTTTATACCCAGTAGCAGGACAAGATAATGACTCACAGGGTTTCAGAGATAATTTCAGCACAATAAAAAGCAATTTTACTGCGGCAAAGGCTGAAATTGAAACACTTCAGACTAATACTGCAAAGAAAAATGAAGCAAACAATTTTTTAGGGAATGATATAAGTGGTGCTAACTTTGTTAACAACACTAAAAAATTACACCCTTCTGCAGGTACAGTAGTTAATCCTCAAAACGTAAACTTTACTAACGGACATTACCAAGAATTTACAATTGGCGGAAATGTTACGTTAACACTAACTGAATGGCCTACTACAGGTAAGGTTGCTGAAGTTAGATTACTTTTAAAAAATGACGGTTCCACACGTGAAGTTACTTGGGCAACTGATGTTGGAAACACTATAAAATATGACAACGACTTTCCACACAAATCATCTAACAGTGCAGACAAAGGTATTGTAAATATTACTAACGATCAAAACCCAATGGTATTTGATTTCTTTACTGTTGATGGCGGTGCAACTGTTTACGCGAAATACGTTGGAATATTTTCATAATGCTACATCCACTTGAAGACGATCTATCCATCTACAACAATCAACAACTAGAACAAAAGATTGGTGAATTGACTAAAAAGTATTTTAGGCAACGTAATCCTCAAGTAAAACAACAAATGCAACAACTATTGGATATGTACAAAATTGAATTAAGAGAACGTATCCAAAAAGAACAACGCCAAAAACTCAATTTAGATCTTGACAAATTAATCAATATCGAGTAAAATAGTATTATGAAGTTAGATAATCTAGGTTTGCCACGGTTCGCTGATCGCGATATTATAGACTTAATCTATAAAGGCAATAAAAATAAAATTGGTCAGATATTCGCTGAGTCAAGTGCAGACGTGAAACTTTTTAATAAGATCATGGAAGACTTACGTGGTGGTATTCAAATTAATGAATATCAACCAATGAATATTGAACAAGAAGAATTTGATGGCATATTACAAAAAGAATGGTTTATGCCTGCCAAGTATAAAAATTTAAACATAGAAGAATATCTAAGCACAATAGTTTCTGTGAAATCCCCTGAATGGAAAGTAGTGTCAGAAGAACTTGCTGAATTTAAAAAACGTAATATGTATCCATTATTACAGTTTTTGGTTTATCTAGTTGACTTCATGCGTGAAAACAAGATAGTTTGGGGTGTTGGCAGAGGATCTAGTGTGGCTAGTTATGTGCTATATGCGATTGGAATACATAAAATTAATCCAATTCAATATGGACTAGACTGGCGTGAGTTCCTTAGATAAATACGTACATAATAGGAGAAACGTTATGGCAGTAAGACAGACTGGTAGAAAAGTTTACAAATCAATGCAAGGCAAAGCCGTTGACATGGATTTATTACGTCAAAAGAATGAACTAACTCCGGCAGTAGGAAATGCTCGTGTAAATGCACGTGGTGATGAACTAGGGCCAGGTGGTAAGATTGTTCGTAAAAGAGAAGATGTATTAGAAGACTACTACCGTGATACACCTAACCAAGTACCAGATGAGGCACCAGTGGCCGCAGGGGAATCAGAAGTTGAACACAAAGCAGATGCAGTTGAAGAAGAAATTGCAGAAGCAGTTCAAGAAGAAAAAGATGACGCTGATTGGGTCGAAGATGATGATGGTAACTTTGTTAAAAAAGGTGAATAGAAATGTACAATACAGTTCCAACGATTAAAGGTAAAGTAAAACCTTTACACGATAGAATCATAGTAGCCGAAATGGAATTCGGTGAAGTTACCACCGCAGGTGGTATAATACTTCCAAGCGATGATGGAAAGTCAGAAGGTATCAAACCTAGATGGGCAAAAGTCATCGTGAAAGGTCATGAGAACAATGACGAGTATGACGTTAATGATTGGGTGCTAGTTACCCATGGACGTTGGAGTAGAGGTTTCAAAGTTCAAGAAACAGATGACAGTGATCCTGTTATTCTAAGAACTGTAGAAGCGGAAGGTGTGTTAGGTTGGAGTAAAGATGCTCCAAGTGATTTAGCATACTACAACAATGAAGCCGGTGTAAATCTAGAAAATACGATTACGGCAAAAGACTTTGCGAAAGAGGAATAATTGGAAAAAGTAGATTTAAACAAATACAAGGACTTTGTAGAAAAGGTAACATCAATACAAAGTAACGAAACAGGCGCATTATCAGTACAATTAGAAAAACTAGAACATGATAGTGGTGTTAACATGGCACTACTATTAACAGGTGCAATTGGTATTGCATCAGAAGGTGGAGAATATGCAGAAATTGTTAAAAAATGTATCTTCCAAGGTAAACCAATGGACGATGAAACTATATTTCATATTAAACGAGAACTTGGTGATATTGCTTGGTATTGGATTAATAGTTGTCGTGCCCTTAATCTTGACCCTAATGAAGTCTTAGCCGAAAATGTAAACAAACTCAAAAGCAGATATCCAGGCGGAGAGTTTGATGTCCATTATTCGGAAAACAGGCAAAAAGGCGATTTATAAAACTTGACATCAGCATCCATCGATGCTATACTTACAGTAATAATATAGGTGTGTAAGTGAACGAAGATCTTAAAAAATATATGGAAGAAAACAAGAAAGTCTTCTTAGCCGAAATGTCTAAGGTGCATAAGCGCCTTGATGAAATTGAAGCAAAAGTTTCCAATTTAGATTCAACTTTACAGAAACATATAGACTTTATAGATAAAACATATGAAGGACTTAAAAATCCAATCAATGCGGCAAGGAGGTGGTTAGGCAGATGAAAGAACTTTGGGTAGAAAAATATCGTCCGAAAGACGTAGACGGATATGTGTTTAGAGATGAACATCAAAAACGTCAAGTGCAACAATGGATCAAAGATGGTACTATTCCACACTTGCTTTTTTCAGGCAATGCTGGTATAGGTAAAACAACTCTTGCTAAGATACTGTTAGCACAATTAGAAGTAAATGATTTAGATATATTAGAAATCAATGCAAGTAGAACAAATTCAGTAGAAGATGTTAGAGATAAGGTTGTAAACTTTGTGCAAATGATTCCATTTGGATCATTCAAAGTTGTACTACTAGATGAGGCAGATTATCTAAGTCCAAATGCACAAGCGGCACTACGTGGTGTAATGGAGGAGTATCACACCACAAGTAGGTTTATTTTAACTTGTAACTATCCTAATAGAATTATTCCTGCACTTCATTCAAGGTGTCAAGGTTTTCATATTGAACGTATAGATCAAACAGAATTTACTGCCAGAGTTGCACAGATATTAATTGCTGAAGATGTTACTCCGGACTTAGACGTGTTGGATACTTATGTAAAAGCAACGTATCCAGATTTACGTAAATGTATTAATATGGTACAGATGAATAGTGTCAATGGTGAACTAGTTCCTCCCGAAAAAAGTGATGCAGGAGATAGTGACTATAAACTTGAAATGACTGAACTATTTAAGGCTGGTAAGATATCACAAGCAAGAAAACTTGTATGTAGTCAAGCCCGTCCAGAAGAAATAGAAGATGTTTATAAATGGTTGTATGACAACATTGATCTGTTTGGAGATGAAGAAAAGCAGGAAAGTGCTATTCTTATTATTAAACAAGGTCTTGTTGATCATACATTGGTTTCAGATCCAGAAATAAATCTGGCGGCAACAATGATTAGATTAGCGAGAATGAAATGAAAATATTAATATTCGGGTTACCCGGAAGTGGCAAGACAACACTTGCTACTCCATTCGCGGAACTTATAGGCGGCGTACATTTAAACGCAGATGTAATTAGAGAACGTTACAAAGACTGGGACTTTAGTCCTGAAGGTCGTATCAGGCAAGCACAAAGAATGCGTCATCTAGCAGACGGTGTTGTAATGGGAGGAAAAATTGCGGTAGCAGATTTTGTTTGTCCTACAGATAGAGCTAGACAGGAATTTGATCCTGACTTTACAGTATGGATGGATACAATTGACGAAGGACGTTTTGAAGATACAAATAAAATGTTTGAAACACCTGTTAAATGTAGCTACCATGTAAAACAATGGTTTAATGATACTCATGCACAATTACTTGAAGTTGTAAAACGTTACATGGAGAAACATAATGTTTGATTGGAAAAAACCTACAACACAAATGCTAGGTAGATGGCAACCTTGGCATGATGGTCATACTGCTTTATTCAAAAAAGCTCTTGCAGAAACAGGACAGGTTATTATTATGGTACGTGATGTAGGAGGCATTGTTGGAGAAGATGCTGGTGCAGGAAGAACTGTAGCTCAAACAGATAATCCATTTGACTTTACAAAAGTTTGTGTTAATATACGTAATGGACTTGAAGAACATGGTTATACAATGAATAAAGAATATATAGTTATGAAAGTACCAAACATAGTAGACATAAGTTATGGAAGAGGTGTAGGTTATACATTTACTGAACATGACTTAGGAGAAGAAGTGCATAAAATTAGTGCAACAAAAATCCGTGCTCATTTACGAGAGAAAGGAGAGTTGTGACATACCTAGTAAACGACAACTGTATAAAATGCAAACATATGGATTGTGTAGAAGTGTGTCCTGTAGATTGTTTTTACGAGGGAGAGAACATGCTTGTAATTAATCCTGATGAGTGTATCGATTGTGGTGTATGCGAACCTGAGTGTCCTGTAGAAGCTATTATACAAGGTGAGGAAGATAATCCATGGTACGAACTCAATAACAAATGGTCACAAGAATGGCCTAATATCTCACAAGCAAGACCAGAAGATGTGCCTTCTGATGCCGCTGATTGGAAGGACGTTCCGGATAAAATAAAATACTTTTCAGAAAAACCTGGCAAGGGTGACTAATGATTCCTATTTGTGTAAATCACGGTTGTACTCGCAAGGCTACAAAAAGTGGCAAACACAAATATAGACCAGTGTGTTGGAAATGTCATCAAGCATCTTACGGAGCGAGACCTTTAGAAGAGGGTGTCAGATTTGCAAAAAAAGTGTACTGTGAAAATGTAGACGGGCGACTTGGTTATGTGTGTACTGCACATATTCCATATTCTGGTGCATTAGAATTAGATCACATAGATGGTAATCAAGTTAATAATAAATTAAATAATATACAAACACTTTGTAAAGTTTGTCATTCTTACAAAAGTCATAAGAATGAAGATTACAAAAAAGGAAGACTATGAGATTTAGATGTAAGCATATACTGTTAAGTCATAAAGATGCTGAAAATAGTTCACATGATAGGCCTTTGGGTACTGCTATGGAAGAAGCAGAAGGCATTATAAAAAAATTAAGACTAGGTGAAATAAAGTTCGAAGATACTGCAAGGCAACATAGTGCTTGTTTGAGCGGACCAAAGTCAGGTGGAGAATTAGGTTGGAAAGAGGAAGAGCATTTTCATCCTGATTTTTCAAATGCAGTAAAAGTTATTCCTATAGATCAAATAGGACCACCAATTATTTCTCCATGGGGAGTGCATGTAGTTTGGAGAACTGGATGACAGATTATCCGGAAACAATAATTTATACGGAAGAAGAAGGAATTTCCTGTATGGGGGAAGCAATGGATCATCCTAAAGTTTATTATGCAGTTCCAGAGGAAGGCTTTGTAAAATGTAATTATTGTGATATAAAGTTTACAAGAGATAAAAAATATAAGGATCACAGGAATGATTGAATATGAATACTATGATTGGACTAATCTAATTACTGAAAGAGACATTAATAATATGTGTCGAGATGTTGAAAACGGAATAAGAGCAGGAAAGTTTTGGCATAATAGTCCTAAATATCAAACTAATTGGAACGTGTTTCAAGATTTTACTGACCTAAAAATGTCGTTTATTTGGTCATGTTTTAGATTTTTAGGACGTGAAGTACAGATTAAAAACATACAAAGTTGGAGTTTTCAAACTTCTTTGAAAAACGAAGAAGATAGAGATAAACTGTGGCATCATCATAATCATAACAAAGCAACAACCACTGTAAGTGGCGTATTTTACATGAGGCTCCCTGATGATGTAAAAGACTTAGAAAAAGCAGGTACTGAACTTGCACCTGTTAGTCCAGAAGGAGAAGGTAATTTTTTTGTTCCTTGGAAAACAGGACACTGGATGATTTATCCAGGAAAGGTATGGCACCGTCCTGGTGTTGTACAATCTATGGAAGATAGATATATTGTAGCCGCAGATATGGAGTTTTAAATGAGCGTTAGATTAGTATCATATAGTAAAGCATCTGAATTCGAAACGTATCCAGATGGTCAACCGTTGAATTGCCAAGACTTGGTTGCCTATTGTGCAAGGGTAAGTAATCCAGCAAATCAAATGAATACACAGACTAGTGAAAAATTAATAAAGTATTTGATAAAACATGCACATTGGTCACCTTTAGAAATGGTTAGTGCATGTTTAGAAATAAAAACAACACGTGATATAGCTCATCAAATAGTACGTCATCGAAGTTTTAGTTTTCAAGAATTTAGTCAACGATATGCTGATCCAGAAGCACAAGGTGACATGTTTGAATATAGTGAAGCAAGATTGCAAGATCCTAAAAATAGACAAAATTCGATTGAAGTTGATGACAAAAAATTACAACAAGAATGGGAATGGGCTCAAATGCGTATAGCACATTTAGCCAAGAAAGAATACGATTGGGCTATCAAAAAAGGTATAGCAAAAGAACAAGCAAGGAAAGTTCTTCCTGAAGGCCTTACGAAAACAACACTATATATGAATGGAACCTTACGAAGTTGGATCCATTACATTGACCTACGGGGTGCTAACGGCACACAAAAGGAACATATGGAAATTGCTCGATTATGTGCCGAAGTCATAGCAAAAATTTTTCCTATGACAAACGAGCTTACTTACTCGTCGCCATAAACTTCTAATACTTCTTTAACTGCTTCGTGCCTTTCAATATCAGCATGGTTAAAAGTTACGTATGCTAATCTACTTGCATTCCTATGCCGTTGAAGTTGTTTTATAAAATCAAGTAAGCCATTATCGCTCATTCTGTCAGCTTGGTTTAAATCACCAGTAACTGCCATTTTAGATCCTTCGCCTAATCTTGTTAATAACATCTTCATTTGGCTTGCAGTAGAATTTTGCATTTCGTCTGCAACTATAAATGCACGTTTAAAAGTGCGACCACGCATGTATGCCAACGGTGCTATTTCTATCACACCTTCGTCTATCATGCCAGTAATTTCTTGTGATGTAAAATAATCTCTTAATACATCAAATACTGGTCTGGTCCAGGGTGCCATTTTCTGTTCTAAAGTTCCAGGCAAAAAACCTAAATCTTCGTCTACAGAAACAGCTGGTCTAGTTACAATAATCTTGTCAATTACACCTTCTTTGAAAAGTTTTACCGCAGTCAAAACCGCAATGAGGGTCTTTCCTGTCCCCGCCGGACCAATTCCAAAGACTACGTCTTTTCCCGTGTCTGACAAGGTAAGCAGGTATGTTTCCTGTGCTCTATTTCTTGGGTAAATCTTAACTGTTTTTTTCTTTTCTGGAAGGTAATTATTTAATTGTACAACATTATTGTGAAAGTTCTTACTCTTTCGAGATCGTCTTGCACTCATGAAGCGTCCTCCTTTTGACTTCGTTTGTAGTGTTTTTTACTACACAAATATTTAGTAGATCACTCCTAGAAGAAATGTACACAGACAATTATCTGATAAATAATAGTACATGATAGGTGTATTCAAATGAAAGATATTTTAGACGTTATTAAAAACATACAAGGCATATATGAAAGCGATATGGCTTTTACCATTTTAAAGGATTTTGAAAGGGTATTAGACGATTTAGATGTATATGTGTATGATAATTGGGCCGAAGGAGAGCTTGTATCCGGTCCAAACGTAACTAGGCATTGGGTTACTTGTGCTTTTATGTGGGATCTTGATAAAATGCCTGATCCAAGTGGTGGCAAAAGACTTTTAGATTATGACTGTAGAGTTACATACAAAAAAGATAAAATAATAAAACCAAGAAAAATTAGAACTCCAGATGACGTTCGCCCTGGCACTAAAAAAGGAAAATTAGACACACACCCTATATGGGTTGTTGAAATAATGATGCCTAAGAAACTTATTGCAGATATCTATGGTGGTTACAAAGCGATGAACGACTATGCTGTTGATCCAGCAACTCAACCATCTGTACCAGCTGAGGCACAACCAGCTGAAGAGGCCGCTGATGCTACATTAGATGCTGAAACACCTGAGGTAGTATAATGGGACTTATCAAAGACGATTTAAAATTTTTAGTTGATAATATAATAGAAATTGATTCATATAAATCTAAAATGGGTGAAGATGCAGATATTGTAACTCTAGCTTTTAGTGTATCTGGAGAAGCACCAGCAAAAGACTTAGAAAATTTTGTTGAAAAAGGATATCCTTTTGTACTGGATGCTGATGTAAGTTCAGGTGAACAACCTGACGGAACATATAAAGTATTTGTCGAAATGGAAAGAAATGTTGATATTCCAATGCAAATTTTAGAAATAGCAGATGGAGTAAGAAAACTTGCAGATGTGCAAGATTTAAGATTTAGATATCATAAAAATTTTAAAAGCAAAGAACTTAATGATCAAAATATAAAAGAAACTATACCTTTTGATTCTGATAGTTATACAGCTAGAATCAAAGAAACGCAATTAGAAAACTACAAAAATTATTTCACTAACAGTTATGCAGAAAGCATTGACTTGAAAGACGATGTCTTGACTGTTAAGAATACCTATGCACAACCTATTTCATTCAAGGTTATGGATTTTGGTAAGGGTGTTGATATTAAAGAAAATATCAATATGGAGGATATGGCTGAAGTCATTTTCTTAACAAAATATCTAGGCGATTACAATATTAACAAATATGGCGAGGATCTAGTATTAGAAAATCAAGGTTATGTCCTAAAGCTAAGAAGGATTTAATATGGCAAAAGAACATTTTAAATTTCAGTTTGACGAATGGATGGCAGAAGAGCTTATTCATAGAGACGACTGGAAAGACTGGTATGAAGCAATGTGTGAGATATTACCTTTATGGTCAGTCGATACAATTGAAAGAGTAGCAATGTTTATTGCTCAGTGTGGACATGAGTCCGGCGGCTTTAGAGTAATGAGTGAAAACTTAAACTATAGCGCCAAAGCACTGAATACTATTTTTCCAAAATATTTTAGAAGGGCAGGTAGAGATGCTAACCAATACCATAGACAACCAGAAAAAATTGCTAATGTCATATATGCGAACCGCATGGATAACGGTGATACCGCTAGTGGCGACGGCTGGCGTTTCAGAGGCGGCGGCATATTACAGCTCACTGGTAGATACAACTACACGCAGTTCGGAAAAGCAATGGACATGTCGCCAGAAGAAGCAGTAGATTATGTCCGTACAAAAAAAGGTGCATTGGATTCTGCTTGTTGGTTTTGGGATACAAATAATATTAATAAGTGGTGTGATGCTATGGATGTTGTAGGTGCAACAAAACGTATTAATGGTGGCACAATAGGATTAGATGATCGTAAAAAACATTACCTACATGCAATAGATGTGCTAGGTGGTGACTTTGAAGAACCAGAAACAGATTACAATCAAACAATACGCAAAGGATCAAGAGGTCCTTTGGTAGCAGAAGTACAAGAAAAACTAGACATAAGTCCAGCAGATGGAATCTTTGGACCAGGGACAGAGAAAATTGTTAAACATTGGCAAAGTTCTAATGGCTTGGTAGCAGATGGTATCGTTGGACCAAAAACATTGGGAAAGTTGTTAGGGTAAAAAGTATGGGTATCTTGAGTGGTTTTAAAATACTCCTAGTGGTGGGGCTTCTTGCTGGTGTAGGAGGCGGACTTTTTTACGTAAAAAATTTACAGGCTAATTTAGAATTAGCAAAAGCCAATGTAGCTAAACTAGAGTCTGCTGTAGAAACAAGCGAGGCAAGTTTAGCATTACTTAAAAAAGATAATGAAAGACTAAATGGTCTTGCTGATCAACTAGGCGAAGACCTTAAAAAATCAGAACAGTACGGAGATGAACTTCGTGCTACACTAAACAAACACAATCTTACACACTTGGCTAATAAAAAGCCTGGCATGATAGAAAAAAGGATGCAAAATGCGACAGATAAACTTTGGGATGATCTTGAGTCTATTACTGGCAACACTATTGCTGAGTAGTTGCAGTAGCTTTAGACCAGACCCAGAAATAAAAATAGTTACTCAAATAGAAAAAACAACAGTCCCTATTGTGTCTCGTCCTAAACCTGTGCAAATGAATGATGTAAAAATCTATGTAGTATCACCAAGTGAAAATTACGAAGAATTCAAAAAAGAATTTGAAGCCAAAAATGGCGGAGATTCGTACATTGCAATAAGTGTCAAGGATTATCAAAACCTATCTAAAAACTTTGCAGAACTTCGACGTTATATTGAACAACAAAAATCTATTATAGTGTATTATGAAGAAGCTGTTAAGCCTGATCCTGCTGACGATACTGACGAGTAATTGTCAACAACTCAACTGTAAAGCAAAACCCGATCCTAAAATACAAATAGACGACTACAATGCAACAGTAGATCCTGGGGCAACTGTATCCTGCTCTTTTTAATCAAATATAACATATAAATACTACGTATGGAACAGATATATGAAATGATAGGAAGAATGGCGACTGACAGGTTGTGGATTTACACAGCACTTGTAGGGTCACTTTTTGGATTAGCATTTTCAACATATTTTAAAGGCACTAGAATAGGAATCTGGTTGTACTCAAAATTTGATGCAATTTTAGATTTTTTAGTAGAAAGATGGGGTTGGACTTGGTTCGAACAACCTAAGGATGCTTGGCGTAAAAAGTATCCACATGTAACTAAAAAGATCGATGAACTTGAAGCAAGAATTAAGAAACTGGAGAAATAGATGGAAGCGTTTGATAAGCTGGGCTTGGACTTTGCCACTATGCTGGTTCCTTGGATTGCAATACTTATTAGTATAAGTGCCGCTTTTTGGTTTAAAGATTTTGCTACAAACTTTATGCAAGGTTTAAAATTTAGATTTAATCCTGCATTTAACGAGGGCGATGAAGTAATACTAGACGGAGAACAATCCATAATTGTAAAAATAGGTTTACGAGAAACTGTATTTGGTTGTTATGGTCCTAGAGGTTATACTTGGAGATATGTTGCTAATGATCGTATTGGCACATTAAAATTAGAAAAAATTATTAACAAAGACTTGCATTTAGATTCAGATATTGAAAAAGGTTTAAGAATGCAAAAACTTATAGATAAAGCCCAAGATGCCAAAATAGGAAATAACAAAGATAGTATTGAAAGAAATAAAGAAGAAATAGAAAATATAAAAAGAGGGAGAAAGTAATGCCAAGAAAAAAACTAGAAGATTTGGAAGCAGAAGATAAAACTTTTGAAAACGAATCCAAACCAGATGCACAAGTTGTTGTACCTGCAAGTAAGGAAGGTGTAAGTAAAAAAGTTAAACTTGATCTTGAAGTAGACACTAGTGTCAAAGACTTAGGTCCTAATCCATATGCAAAATTAATACATATGGCTAAAGCAGTTGATAGTTGGAGAATTTTTCCAAGAATCTTTATTACCACATACATCATTTTATTATACAAATGTGTAATTTGGTTTATGAGCTTAGACAATCCAACCTTAGAACAATCCGGTTTGATATCTATTGTAGTTGGTGCCGGTGCGGCATGGTTTGGTCTATATACCAGCTCTCGTAAATAAGTCTAAATTTGTAAATAAGTAGTTGTATGGACTACTACAACATACTAGGTGTCTCTAAGTCAGCGTCAGAACAAGATTTAAAAAGTGCTTTTAAAAAGAAAGCAATGCAATATCATCCTGACAAAGGTGGAGATCCAGAAAAATTTAAACAAATCAATGAAGCTTATCAAAATTTAAGCGACCCTCAAAAACGCCAAATGTATGACCAATTTGGCACAGTAAATCCACAAGCCGCCAATCAAGGTTACAATCAAAATTTTAATTTTTCACCTGGCCCAGGAGGAATAGATATAAATGACCTTATGAATCAATTTGGTTTTGGTATGGCAGGTTTTGGAAATAGGCAAATGAAAAATCAAGATATTACAATTGGTTGTAATATAAGCATAGAGGAAGTATATACGGGTAAAAATGTTATTGCAACATATAGACTAAACAACGGCTCTGAACAAACTGTAGATATTAAAGTACCACGTGGCGTAAACAATGGAGACCGTATTAGATATGGTGGTATGGGTCAACAAGATATCCAAGGTGCGCCTCACGGAGACTTGTATGTGATAATTAATATTGTAAACACAGGCAATTTTCAAATAAACGGTGATGACTTAATGACCACAAGGAAAGTAGGAGTTTTGGATTTAGTAGTAGGAGTTAAAGTAAATATTGATTTGCCTGATAAAAGTGCAGTGATGTTAAATGTACCTAAAGGAACACAACCTAACACAGTCTTTAGTATTAACGGTCGTGGTTTGCCTAATAGAAAGACAGGTAGAAGTGGAAATGTTTTGGTAAAAATTTTAGGAGACACACCAAGCAATCTTGACGAACAAGTGTTACAGGATATTGAACAAATACGTAGGAAAATTAGTTGACAAATAGGAACAAAAACAGTATAATTAAAAGCGTAAATACTAAGGAGAAATATTAATATGGTTGAACCATCTGATGAATTACAGGTAGTGTTTGAAAAAGCAATCAAAGATGCTAAGAAGCTACGTCACGAATATGTTACTTTAGAGCATTTATTTTTTGCAATGCTTTGTAGTGAAAACTTCACAAAAGTTCTTGATGGATATGGCAGTGATGTTAAGGCTATGAAGGAAGAACTTAATGATCATCTACAAAATAAAATGGATGAAATTAAGATGTCAGATACTGTAAAGAATTACAAGCCTAAAAAAACACAAACAGTAGAGAGAGTAATGAACAGAGCATTTACTCAAACATTGTTTAGTGGCAGAGCCCATATTGATACAACTGATGTTTTCTTATCATTGCTAAATGAAAGTAAATCATTTTCAACATTTGTTGCAACCAAAGCCGGTGTTGAAAAGGATAAATTTAGCGAATATATCAATCATGAGTATATCACTACACTAGAAGATGAAGAGTTGGCTGGACATGCTCAAAGAGCCTTAAAAGCATTTACAACAAATTTGAATGCACAAGTTGAAAGTGGTGCTATTGATCCTGTAATAGGTAGAATGGATGAACTAGAAACTATTTGCTTATCATTGGGTAGAAGAAGTAAAAACAATGTGTTACTAGTAGGAGACCCTGGTGTAGGTAAAACAGCAATAGCAGAAGGATTAGCATATAGAATTGTTAATAAAGAAGTGCCAAAATTTTTAGAACCATATAGTGTTTATAACTTGGACATAGGTGCCATGTTAGCTGGTTCCAAATACAGAGGAGACTTTGAGGAAAGATTTAAATTAGTAATGGCGGCTATAAAGAAGCAAGGAAAGACTATTGTGTTTATAGACGAAGCCCATATGATAAATGGTGCTGGAGCAGGTGGAGCCAATAGTTCAAACGATTTAGCAAATATGCTAAAGCCAGCATTAGGAAAAGGTGACATTAAAGTAGTAGCATCAACAACATGGGAAGAATATAGAAAGTACTTTGAAAAAGACCGTGCATTGATGCGTAGATTCCAAAGAGTTACTATTGACGAACCAGACAAGAAGACTGCTACAGATATTTTGCAAGGTATTAAAAAATACTATGAAGAATTTCATAAAACTACTATTACACAGGAAGCAATTGAAGAAGCTGTCAAATTAAGTGTAAAATATATGACTGACAAAAAACTTCCTGATAAAGCAATTGATTTAATAGATCTTGCTTGTTCAAGGTTCAAAGTAAAAAATCAAGAAGATAACAAAGTTGTAACTCCAGAAGAAATAAAGTACGAACTTGCAAAGTTTGTTAATTTACCGCCTGAACAAATACAACAAAAAGAAACAAATAATCTCGCACAATTGAACAAAAACTTAAAACTCAATGTCTACGGACAAGATAATGCAATAGACGAAATAGTAGATAAAATTTTAGTAGCACAGGCAGGATTAAAATCAGAAGATAAACCAATTGGTTCGTTTGTATTCATGGGTCCAACCGGTGTTGGTAAAACTGAATTAGCAAAACAATTAGCAAAACAGTTAAGCATCGAACTTGCTAGATTTGATATGAGTGAGTATCAAGAAAAACATAGTATTAGTAAACTAATAGGATCTCCTCCAGGATATGTAGGTCATGATGAACATTCAGGACAATTAATTAACAAACTGCAAGAGTATCCAAATTGTGTTTTACTATTAGATGAAATAGAAAAAGCACATCCTGATATTTCGCAAATTTTACTACAACTTATGGATAACGGAAAAGTTACAGGTAGTGATGGTAAAGAAGCTGATGCAAGAAACTGTATCTTAATTTTAACAACTAATTTGGGAGCAGAACAGGCAGAGAAAAACTCTATTGGGTTTAGTCATGATGTAGATGGTAATTACGGAGATGAAGAGTTCAAACGATTCTTTGCACCAGAATTTAGAAATAGACTAGATGGTGTGGTTACGTTTGGTAAACTTGATCATAATATCATGCTTAAAATTGTAGGCAAATTCTTACTAGAACTTAGACAAATGTTAGATGAAAAAAATGTTACTTGTGTAATATCAGATCCAGCATTAGATCATTTAGTTGAAAATGGTTTTGATAGTAAGATGGGTGCAAGACCTATGCAAAGATATATTGATAAACATATCAAGCGACCGTTGAGTAAACTTTTACTTTTTGGTGATTTAAGAAATGGCGGAACACTTAAGATCGATGTTAAAGATAAAAAACTAATTCTTAACGCAGAAACTATAAAGGTGAAAAATGAAGTTGCAGAGGTTACAAACAACTAACTTATTCTATAATCGTTACGTATTTAAATTAAGAGTAAAAAATGAAATAGGAAGCATTTTTCGTGGAATGAATCTTGGCTTTGCTAAATCTAAGATTGATGAGATGCAAAGACATGCTGAAACTGAAACTTTAATTCCTAGTCCTTACAATAATCCTCGAAGAAAGAAAAATATTAGTATTGAAACTTTCATGGATACTTTTGTTTTGTATAATGCACTTGAAAAAAATAAAAACAAATGTATGGTAAGATGCGAAGGTCATAATTTAGATATATATTCAAATGAAAATGATTGGTTAGAAGAACTTGCAAATAAAATAGATTGTATGTCTTTGCATGAACCACAAAACGACGAAATATTAAATTTTCTTTTAGAAAACAAAAACACCGTAATTTTAGACAAGGAAATTAGATGGCCTTACAAAGCGATTTTAGGTAGAACAGTTGATCCCAATTTTGCAATTTATTGTCAAAGAAATAAAGACAATATTAAAATTGGAGCGAGGGCACTAGATAGTATTAACAAACGTCATAATACTGAAGGATATTATTTTTTTACTAAAAATGAAAAACATCTTATGTTGGCTAAAATTGCTTTAGGTGGATCAATTACCAAGATTGTGAAATACGTAAGCGATAAAGAATTGCATAAATAGTAGTATGCCGAGTAGTAGTCAAATAATATTATCAGCGAATACGCATCCAGGAGATAGCACCCCAACTACAGTTACGGGTGAAAACTTCAAGGGTGACGGTTATTACGGTCGATCAGACGGCATACACACAGTACAATACGACTACACGGGCTTTACAGGAACAATTACTATACAAGCAACGTTGGCTACAACACCAACAGATAGTGACTGGTTTGACGTTGATACAGTAACAGTTTCTAATCAAACGGAAGTAAAGTATGCTAATTTTACTGGCAATTTTGTGTATTTAAGAGCCAAATTGGTTTACACAGATGGCACACTAAATAGTATAAGAATGAATCATTAGGAAGTATTATGGAAAACTTTATAAACATAGTGTTTGACGAAAAGCAAGAAGTAGATGACATAGTTGTCTCTGAAGTAGCAACATCAGCCTCAAATGCCTTATTAGAAGAAGAAACAGGATACGAGCTGTATGACACCAATGATGGGAAAACCGTTCTTACAGTTGAAACACATGTTCAACTAGATGAACTACAGTCAAACGAAGTAGCGGAAAAGGTTGCACATAAACTTTGGGATTTAGGATACAATAACTTTGATATCGAAGTGAGTGTTTAATGCGTTTTTTTGAATTTAAAGTATTTGAAAATATCAAAGATCAAGATATTGATAATAATTTAGATACGATTGTCACTGTGGCGGCAAACGCCAAAGAAGAAAATCCTAGTCTATACAAAAAAATACAAAATCAATTACAACAATTAAAACAAAAAGCAGATCAGTTACTTGCCAAACAAGGAAAAGATCCAGCTGTTGAAGAAGATGTTGCATTAGCACAAAATGATCCAATTATGGTTTTTGTAGTTAATATGCGAAATACTATAGCAAGTCTTTGTAATAATCAACCTATTGAAGTTTGTAATAATCCAGAAGCTATCAGTCTTGCAAAGGATCTTGACAATATTGAAAAAACTCTTCCTGATCAATACAAAAAAGAAAGAGGAGAAGAGAGAAAACAAACAATTAAAGATATGGCAACTTTCAAAAAAGAGATGAAAGGAAAATTAACCCAGCTAGTGAAAAAAGCAGAAGGTTTACAACCAGAAACTCCGTTAGATAAGAATGCAATGAACTCGGTTCAGCAAAGTATCTTAAACCAACTTTCGTCTATTATCGACAGTATTGAAGATAAAGATTTTTCTCCCGAAACAGTTAATAAATTTTTAGACTATGCAATAGCAGGTGAAATAATCGACATGAAAGGATTAGTCGCGGCTAAACAAGGTAAGATTGACGATCATATAAATCCAAAGCTAGATCCTGAGGTAAAAGAATTATTTGATGACGAAATCAAGAAAGCATTTTTTAGTTTTATTCCAGGTGGAACTACAGCAGGAAATTATGGACCTGCAGAAGTAGGATTAGCCATACTAGGAAATCCAGCTAAGAAGGCCGAAAGTAGAGGTGATCTAATAGTAGGAAATGTTGCCTTTGAATTAAAAGGTAGCGGATATAAATTAAATGCAAAAGGCGAAATTCCTAAGGGCGAAGGTAGTTTGTACGGTGCAAGATTAAATTCAAAGGGTATAGGCCCTGGTACTGCTGGTTGGGAAACTTTAAACAGAGAAATTAAAAAAATAAATCCTAAAATGAAAGAAACTAATCCTAGGGACGAAAAAGGTGCAATGAACGATGAAGGATACATGAATGCATTTAACGTTCAGCAGGTAAAAGGAAAAACAGTAAAGAAACTTTCAAGTAGATTTAATTTTAACGGAAGCGGTTTAAAAACTTTAAACAATGAAGTTCTTATTCCAAACGGCAATCCGCAAGATACAATAGAACTTTTATCTAACACATTCAAAGCTATAGTAAATGGATGGAAGAAAGTGGATAATTGGGATGAAAGAATTGCCGCTATGGTTGATTCAGATGGGAGTATCAACCAACAAAAAATGTTAAAAAATTATTCAGCAATAGCATATGACAGTTATAACAAAGAAGATGAGGTTGAAAACATATTATTTGTAAATTCAATTAATAGAAATTACTATTTAATTGGTAATCAAGACGAGCTAATGAAAGCCATAGACAATGGTGATATCAAAATAAAAGGTGGTATTACTTGGAATGACGATCAACAAAAAGCAACACCTCAATATGGAAGAGCTTAGACTAGTTTAAGTTCTTTTTCTCTATCTAAATATTTGTAATTTGTTTTAACAGGATTAAACTGTTTTAAAGATTCAAACACCAATTCTTTATCAAGGTCACTGCAAGTATATACATCAAGCTGTAATAAAGCAGGACTTTGTTCGTCCCAAACATGAATTGCAACATGACTTGTTTCAATTATTGTAACACAAGTAATACCCTTATTTCCTTCCATATGACAATACTTTGCATATGGCCCCATCATTATTTTCATGCCAATAGATTCTATTAAATTTTTTGCCCATAAAACTATTTGATCCTCGTCTGTAGGTGGCTTTGTTATTTCTGATCGTACAATCAGGTGTTTGTGTTGTAGCATAGCTGGTCCTTTTTAGGTTCTATTTATGTTCTGGTTAAGTCTATCATTGACAATTCTTGATAAATACTTTATATTTAATAAAAAGGTGTTATTATGGCCAAAACATTCAAGCAATATTTAAACGAAACTGAACAGGGTTATATGGAAGAAACATATGACGGAGACGACTTTTTTGCAAATTACGGTGAAATGTGGTATAATGATGATTTCTTAGATGAAGCAGAATACCAAGGACGCAAAGTAAGGCTTGGAAAGCCTATGCGTGGTGACGTAAAAAAATTCAAAGTTTATGTAAAAGACCCCAAAACTAAAAATGTAAAAAAAGTAAACTTTGGTGACCCAAACATGAAAATTAAGAAATCAAACCCTGCTAGACGCAAAAGTTTCAGAGCTAGACATAACTGTGATAATCCGGGTCCTAGAACAAAAGCTAGATATTGGTCATGTAGGAAGTGGTAAATGAGAATAGACGAAATATATAAACCTATAAAAGACGAAATGCCATTTGATGTACCTAGCGATGTACATTTTCATATGCTTAACGATGACGGTTTTTATAGAAAACATTATCTACCTTGTATGGAAAAAATTAGGAGTGAGCGTAATGAAAAAGTTATTCAAGGACACCTAATGCCAATGATAGATAGATGTTTAAATCATTATTGTCTAAAATATGATATTCCAAAAAGTCCAAAAGACTTGATGACAAGTACTGAAAAATCTGAGTTGGCAAGTAAAGTTTTAGACTTTGAAAGAAATCCCCAGGAGGAATTAGATGCGACTACGCCAACTGATAGAATCTCCTAATACAGCAGTTTTTGCCTTTGGGAGAATGAATCCTCCAACTATAGGACACAAGAAACTTGTTGATCAAGTTAAAGCACAACAAGGAACTCCTTTCCTATTCTTAACACATTCACAAAAACCTAAGACTGATCCTCTTTCATTTGCAGAAAAAGTATTCTTTGCAGACAAAAGTTTTGGTGGTGGTATACGTATAGGTGATAAAGATGTTAGAACAATCATACAAGCCATGCAAAAACTAGAATCCGCAGGATATAAAAATATAATTTATGTTGCCGGAAGTGATAGAGTAAACAGTTTTAAAAAATTACTTAATGATTATAACGGTAAAGATTATACATTTGATAGTATACAAGTTGTAAGTGCAGGAGAAAGAGATCCTGATGCCGAAGGTGCTGAAGGAATGAGTGCTTCTAAAATGAAAAAAGCCGCAAGTGAAGGTAATTATGATGAATTTGAAGACGGTGTTGCAGTCAATGATCCTAAATTAGCAAAGATGATGTATGCAAAAGTTAGACAAGGAATGGGAATTAACGAACAAGATTTAGAAGAATTAATATTTAAGAAAGAACTTAAAGTTCAACAACAAAAACCAAAATTAGACGTGCTAAACAATATCGCCGCTAGAGCTGATGGAAAACCTTTTCCATTAAGTTGGAATGCAGGTAAAGGTGAAATTTCTGTAGGAGGAAAATTGTATGTAGATCCTAAATCAGCAAAACAATTTGTTAGTTTCTTTGACAGAAATCCAGATAAACAAGAAGCAATGACAAAAGCATTACAAAGTGCATCAACCACTGCGAAACTTTTTGATGTATTAGGATTAAAATATAAACTTGACATGGGGCGGTAATGGATATCAAGACATTACAAAAATTAGCAGGCATACATGAATTCAAAGGTTACAAACCGGTAAGTTTAGAAAATATAAGTCATACTGCAAATGCACTTAAACAAAAAGAAAAACGTTTAGGAATACAGCCAGGAGATCTGGACTGGTTTAAATTATGGTTTACAAAACCTTACCTTACAGGCCCTGCACAATTTAGAGGGCGTAAAAAATGAAAATAAGACAACTATTCGAAGCAATGGAAGATAAATTAGAAGTTGCAAAGTTGCCATACAAGACTGGTGAGTTGTCTCCTGTGCTCTCCAAAGACAATGTTGAATATCACTATAATGTATAATACTTGCACAATTAATAATGACATTGAATAGGGCGAGGTATAGATTTGCTTGATTCATTAGACTTTAGTAACCTCAAAAGGGACGTGACATGGAAAGCATTGCCAATATCTATAATTTTATTTTTATTAATTTCTTATTTCT
>FUFK010046042.1_pt1 | contig 23157 bp, 24 predicted proteins | sample 1021851 | NCBI WGS metagenome assembly FUFK01 (sample SAMEA51879418, study PRJEB19060) | metagenome | reverse complement strand
ATTGCTAAAAAAAAGATCAATCAAGAAACCCATAAATATAAATAGATAAATATTTGGAATTTTATTTACAAATGTGGTGTAAATAAGTGTATGTACCAAAAATAAATCTGGAGATATAGGCCACAAATTTGTTGCTAACAAAATTTGATTGAGAATTATCAAACAAACAAAACTTGAATATCGAATAACTTCATTCATGGATATTTACCTTTTTGTTAATTGATTGATATGGGTCAAAAAAAAGTTCTATTTCTATATTGTGTTGAAATATATTCGATTGATTAGCTGATATATTTACTATTCTACCAACAATTAAATCAGGAGGATAAATACCATCAAAGCCTGTAGTAAAAAGGTATCACCTAATTGGTAGCTCTCTGCTTTTGATTCGTTTAAGCAGCTAATAAGCCTCCCTTTCCCAGTTCCTTTAGCTATACAAAAAAACCCTGTCGTATTTTTTATTGAAATATACTCCTCTGGATCACTTAATAATCTGACTTCCATTTCACGCTTTGAAATATTCTTTGTTTTCCCTAAGGCAAAGTTACCCTGAGAAATTGCATAGATACCATTTTCTAAATTATTTGGATTATTAATGTAAACTCTATGTTTATTGCAGCATGTAAAATTTATCTGATCGAATGAATTGATAAAGGTTTCGGTGCTTCCTCTTAAACTTATATCAAGGTTGTTATAAGGTCGTGAATTTTCTAATGATTTTAATTCAAGTTCATTTTCATATATTTGATTTCGCAAATTAAGGATTTCTTCTTCAAGTTGGGCTATTTTTTGATTCTCAAATTCTTGATATTCATTTAGGAATCTAGATATAAATTGTCCAGGAACATTTAAAGTCCTAATTAAAAGCCGTTGTGACTTTTCGTTTAGCTCAAAGTTTTGTGATAAGTAAAATAATAAAACTACAAAAATAAATGAAAAAAACGTAAGACTTAATTTCTTCTGAAATGGAAGAATTTCTTTAGCCATTACTCTTCGGCAAATAAATCGAAATCTTTATCCATAAGGCCAAGAGCAATACCGCCACCTCTGGCTACACAAGTTAATGGGTCATCAGCAATCCTTGCTGGAATCCCAGTAGCTTGCTCAATAAGTGTATCAAGACAGTGAAGTAGTGCTCCTCCACCTGTAATGACTATTCCATCTTGCGATATATCTGCAGCTAATTCAGGAGGTGATAGTTCAAGAGCAGTTCTTACTGATCTTACTATTGCTGATGTTTGGTTTTCTAATGCTTTAAATCCGTCTTCTTTTTGAAAAATAACAAGCTCTGGTATTCCCTCGGCAAGATTTCTTCCTCTAAATTCGTATGGCTCAAATTCTTTTTTGCAATTTAAAGTTGCACAACCAACTTGCAACTTAATTAATTCAGCAGTGGATTCACCGATAACAACACCAAATTTTCTTCTAACATAAGTTTGAATGGCCTCATCAAATTTATCGCCCCCCACCTTTAGAGACTCAGAATAAACTATTCCATTCAAAGATAGAATGGCGATTTCTGATGTGCCACCACCAATATCTATTACCATACTTCCTCTAGGCTTATCTATAGCAACTCCTGCACCCAATGCAGCTGCAATTGGTTCTTCTATTAGTTTTACTACACTCGCTCCAGCTGACAGTGCTGATTCACGTATGGCTCTTTTCTCAACTTGAGTTGCCTTTGAAGGAACACAAACAAGCACTCTAGGACTTGGAGATAGTATCGAATTATTTGATACCTTTTTAATGAAATGCTGCAACATTTTTTCTGTAACATTAAAATCAGCAATTACCCCATCTCTCAAAGGTCTTATCGCCTCCATTTGTCCTGGAGTTCTTCCCAACATTTTCTTTGCATCGTGGCCGACCGCAACCACAGTTTTTTGACCATTACGTTCTTGTATAGCAACAACTGATGGCTCATCTAGAACAACACCATCTTCTTTGGTGTAAATTAATGTATTTGCAGTACCCAAATCAATGGATATGTCATTTGAAAAAATACCACGTAAAAACTTAAACATTCTTAATATATCTCTATAATATTCAGAATCTTATAGAATAAGGCTTTTAATGGATAAAATCGAGTTAAAAAATCTTTTATTTCTTGCACGAATTAATGCAAAAGAAGAAGAATACCCTGAAATTATTGAAAAACTAAAAAATACTTTTAGTTTAATAGACGAAATGCAAGATTTAGATTTGTCAGATTTAGAGCCGTTAAATAATCCTTTAGAGTTGAGTAATGTTTCAAGAGAAGATAAAGATAAAGATCGTAACGAAAAGAAAAAGTTTTTAGATAATTCACCAGAGTCTGATGAAGACTATTTTAATGTACCAAAAATTATTGAATGAATTTTAAAGAGCTAAGAGGCAATTTTAGAGCGAAAAAGATATCAGCTAAGGAGGCTGTGGAAAGTTCGTTAGCAAAAATCAAAGACGATAAATTAAATATCTTCATAAACAATTTTGAAAAACAAGCCTTGAGCAATGCTGAGTATATTGATAATAACTTTGATGATTTTAAAGATAAGCCATTATCTGGTGTTCCGATAGCACACAAAGACATTTTCTGTACTGAAGGTTTACCAACTACATGTGGTTCTAAGATGCTTGAAAATTTTATAGCTCCTTATGACGCAACGGTTGTTAAGAACTGTTTTGATGCTGGATCAATAATGGTAGCTAAAACAAATATGGATGAGTTTGCGATGGGTTCTTCAAACGAAACAAGTTATTTTGGTGCAGTTTCAAATCCGTGGAATCATAATTTGGTACCAGGAGGCAGCTCTGGAGGAGCAGCAGCATGTGTCTCAGCAAATTTAACAACTATCTCTACCGGCACAGATACTGGTGGATCAATTAGACAACCTGCTGCTTTATGCGGTATTACTGGTCTAAAGCCTACCTATGGACTAGTTTCAAGGTGGGGTATGATCGCATTTTGTTCAAGTATGGATCAAGCTGGTCCTTTCTCTAAGGATGCTTTTGGATGTGCTGCTCTACTAGATGCAATGGCTAGTTACGATGAAAAAGACTCAACGAGCACAAAGAGAGATAATATAAATTTTGAAAAATCTTTATTAAAAGATTTTGGATCATTAAATATTGGCGTTATTAAAAATATTGAGAAACTAGGAATCAGTGAAGATGTTATTAATGCCTACGAAACTTCAAAGACAGTACTAACTGGTTTGGAACACAAGTTGATTGAAGTTGATTTTTCTGAATTATCATCTGGAATTTGTTCGTATTATGTTATAGCTCCAGCAGAATGCTCTTCAAATTTATCTAGGTTTGATGGAGTGAAATATGGTTATAGATCTGAAGGTGAAAGAGATATTGCAAATTTATATATGAATACAAGATCTGATGGCTTCGGTGATGAAGTTAAAAAAAGGATCCTTATCGGGACTCATGTTCTTTCAGCTGGTTTTTATGATGCATATTACTTACAAGCTCAAAAAGTTAGAAGAATGATAAAAGTAAAATTTGAGGACTTTTTTAAAGATGTTGATTTAATTTTTATGCCTACCACTTTGGATCAAGCCTTTGAAAAAAATAGAAAATCAGATGATCCAAATAGAATGTATAAAGAAGATCTTCTGACTATACCNGCAAATTTAGCNGGATTGCCTGCAATTTCATTTCCTAATGGTTTTAANAATAATTTACCNATAGGNGGTCAATTAATNGGGAAATATTTNGGTGAAGATTTACTTTTAAANACAACCNANAAAATACAGGAGGTGACAGATTGGCACANAATGACNCCTTAATTAANGGTTGGCANCCTGTNATTGGATTAGAAGTCCATGTTCAGTTNATGACNAACACAAAANTATTTTCACCTGCNAAAAACCAATTTGGAGAAGATGCTAATACTNTAGTAGATTTAATTGATCTTGGTCTGCCAGGTGTTTTGCCTGTTTTGAATGAAGGAGCAATGAAACAAGGCATCAAATTTGGTTTAGCTACGAATGCGAAGATTGCAGAAACAATGATTTTTGATAGAAAAAATTATTTTTATCCAGATCTACCGAAAGGCTACCAAATAACACAATTACATTATCCAATTGTTCGAGATGGAGTTGTTGAAGTAAACGGTAAAAAAATAAGAATACATCAAGCTCACCTAGAAGAAGATGCAGGCAAATCAATTCATGACAAATATGATGATAAATCAGTAATTGATCTGAATAGATCAGGGGTTCCTCTGTTAGAAATTGTTTCTGAACCAGACATTAGATCAGCTTCTGAAGCTGTTGATTATCTAAAAAAAATACACCAAATAATCACCTATCTTGATATATCGGATGGAAATATGTCCCAAGGGTCAATGAGATGTGATGCAAATGTGTCTATTATGAAACCAGAGGATAGTGAGTTTGGGGTACGAGCTGAAATTAAAAATATAAATTCGTTCAAATTTGTTGAAAAAGCAATTAATTTTGAAATCAGAAGGCAAATTAAAATTTTAGAGGCTAACGGAGCTGTTGAGCAAGAAACTCGTCTTTATGACTCCATAAAAGATGAAACAAGATCAATGAGAACAAAAGAATTTGCTAATGATTATAGATATTTTCCATGTCCAGATTTAGTGCCAACCAATATATCAAAAGAATTTATTGAGAGTGTCAGAAAAGATATGGATGAATTACCTGAGGAAAAACAANAAAGATTCATGAGTACTTATAATTTGAATGAATATGATGCTGGAGTTATTTGCGCTGATAAAAAAATAGCAAACTTTTTTGAAGAAGTTGTCAAAGATGCAGATATTCAGCTTGCTGCAAAATGGATTATTGGTGATCTTAATGCACTGTTGAACAAACATGATATTAGTCTTGATGAAAGTAAAATTGATGCAACGAACTTTTCTGAACTTATTCAAAAGATCACTGACAACACAATATCAGGCAAAATAGCTAAAGAAGTTCTTGAAGAAATATGGATAACAGGAACTAAAGTATCTGAGGTGATAGATAGCAAAGGTATGCAACAAATTTCAGATGAAGGAGAGTTAGAAAATATAATTGAAACTATTCTTAATGAAAATAATAACCAAGTGAATGCCTATAAATCTGGCAAAGATAAGTTATTTGGTTTTTTTGTTGGACAAGTTATGAAAGCCACACAAGGGAAAGCTAACCCCGGCTTGGTTAATGAATTATTAAAGAAGAAGCTTTCTTAGGCTTAATCAAAAACCATTCCATCCTCTGCAACAATTACTGTACCAGAGTAAAATGTTTTAACCTCATCGAGTATTTCTTGCTCTGAGCTCCCCCAAAATAAAATATGTGAGAGTATTAAATTTTTAGGTTTTAATAAATTCGCGATCTCGGCTACATCTTTAGGTCCCGTATGATGTGCTTTATGGTATTTCTGCCAGTCTGGAGTTTTATTATTGAAGCCCTTTTGAGAATAAATCTCATGAATCAAATAATCTAAATCTTCTCCGTAAGAGATTAAATTTTTTGATTTGGCTGTATCACCAGAAATAAGAATTTTTTTGTCAGCCGTCTCAATAAAAAATCCATATGATTCTTGAAGATCTCCATGGTCATTTAGAAAAGCTGTAATTTTTATATTTTTGTCTTCATATATAAATCTATCTTTTAGTTCAGTAAAAATTACATTGTATCCAGTATTATTTTGCGGCTGTGTGCCATAGATTCGATAATCAATATCTGGTTGATATGCTTCAATTATATTCTTATGCATATTTTTAGCACCTTTAGGGCCATAAATTTTTAAAGGGTCTGTTCTACCCATAATCCATGGAGTAATTATTAAGTCTGCTAATCCAAGAGTGTGATCTGAATGGATATGGGTTAAAAAAGCATGTTTTATATTTTCAACTTCAAGCGCTTTATAATCTCCTCCCCAACTCGGCGAAAATGCGGCTATTCTTCTTATTACTCCAGTGCCAAAATCGAAAAGATAAGGCTCATCATTTGCTAGAACCAGATATGATGATCCCATTCTTTCAGGATTAGGATTGGGGGTTCCTGTTCCCAGTATAAACAGTTTAGTTGAAGCAGATGCTGTCGATACAATGAAAAACAACAAAATTATTCTGATATTCATCTTTTAAAAATTGCTATTCTGTCGGATTTATATCCCCCTATAAAAACCTTATCTTCAAATGGGTACGCAACTGATGCCCCTCCATATGCAACGTCTTTAAAATTGTATTCTTCTAAAATATTTAAGTCTTTATCAGCTCTTATTATAAAAAAAGGCATTGAGCATTGAATGACATCTTCAGGAATACAATTTAAGCCACCAAGGTCAGTATTTTGTCCACCTATCCATAATTCATCACCAACAGCAGTCACATTATCAGGCCCACCATTAAGATATGTTCTAAGAATTAAATCTTTCCTCATATTTGAACTAAATTTTGTTATTTTTCCGTTCCCTCTGTAGTTCACATATAAATCATCATCAATCATATCTATGCCATTAGGCCAAGTTCCTTGGGAATTGGGAACGATAGAATAACCATTCTTTAAACTCCATCTATATACATGGCCAGTATTTAATTTGAAAATATTAAGTAAAAATAAACGATAAAAACCTAGGTCCTTATCGTATTGATGAGTGGCGTAAAATGATCCATCTTTATCACTAATAACAACATCATTAAAATATGTAGTTACTTCTGGAGCTTCGGTACATCCTACCCAAAACAAAGTCGGCTCATCTTGATTAGAGAAATTTACGAAATCTGGAAAAATTAGAAAAAATTCAATGCTGCTTCTTTTTTGATGATTCACTACAGCTAATAATGAAGCTTCTTCCAAAAAGGGGCTTAAGTTATTTCCTTCTATCTTTAAATCTTCATAAATATCAATACCATGCGGATAGAATTCTTTATATGGTTCGCACTTTTCGTCACCTATGCCTAGATTATTGTTCCTTAAGAATTGGATTTCATAATCTTTAATTTCTTGTGTTTCTAAATTTAACTTTGAAAGCTTGCCAACAAGCACTCTTCCCTCATTTAACTCTGGTAAACCAGCAAATTGGGAAACAACAACTGAATTAGAATGAGGAATTCCTGCAAAATCCTCAGGATTTTGAAGACCACAAATTAGTTCAAGGGTACCAAGGCTTTTGCATTCATTAATATTTTTATACTCACTAGAGCAACTAGTGAATATTATTGATATAAAAATTAAGTACGAAAATTTATTAAACAAAAATCATCGCTAGGTTTTCAGCAACAAAACCTGGTTTCTCTTGACCTTCAATTTCTAGTTCAATGCCAAATTTTAGCAGCCACCTATCACCGGGCTTTTCAGTAACTTCAACCAGGGTGCTGTTATAACGACATTTTGAATCGACTGGCACAGGACTTATGAATCTGATCTTATCGTAGCCATAGTTCATTGCCATCTTAGTTCCCTCTACAGGTATTGCTGTTTCATATCCTTTTCCAACAGATAACGAGAGCATTAAAGCTCCATGTGCTATCGTGCTTCCAAAAATAGGCTTAGCTCTTTCTGGATCAACATGAATAAACTGCGGATCGTCTGTGACATCAGCAAATGTATTGATCATTTCTTGGTTTACAACAAACCATGAAGTGCTCTGTGTCTTTCCTATTTCGTTATGTAAATCTTGTGGTTTAATAGCTTCCATTTTTCCTCCTTATTTCATTAAATGGTCTTTAAATTTTTCTCTTAGCTCAATCTTAAGAACTTTACCAGTTGCTCCAATTGGCAACTCCTCTACAAAAACAATATCGTCTGGCTTCCACCATTTGGCAATTTTATCTTCGAGAAAAGCATAGATTGAATCTTTATCTTTCTTTTCATTAGCTGGTACTACCAGCAATACTGGTCTCTCATCCCACTTAGGATGTGCAACCCCTATTACACATGCTTGCATTACATCAGGGTGGCTTTGTGCAGCATTTTCTAGATCAACTGAGCTTATCCACTCACCTCCTGATTTTATGACATCCTTAGCTCTATCAACAATTGTCATATATCCATCTGGATCAATTGAAGAAATATCACCAGTGTCAAACCAACCATCTTTATCAACTGCATCAGAATCATGTTTATAGTACCTTTTGTTAATCCATGGTCCTCTTATCATTAGCTTCCCGTAGGCCTCTCCATCTTCAGGGAGTTTATTGCCATCATCATCGATTATTTTAAGCTCAACTCCAAAAACAGGCTTGCCTTGTTTAGTTTGCAGCTTATAAAGTTCTTCTTTTGGCAATGCTTCCATTTCTTTAGTTTTAATATTAGCCGTAGCTAAAGGACTTGTTTCTGTCATTCCCCAGCCTTGAACNACGTTTACTCCATGTTCTTCATCAAATTGTTTTATCATTGCATATGGAACTGCTGAACCCCCAATTACAGTTTGTTTGACTGTGTTTAAAGTAATAGCATTCTCCTTACAATAATTCAAAAGCCCCAGCCAAATGGTAGGCACGCCAAAAGCAAGAGTAACTTTTTCTTTTTCAATAAGCTCGACAAGAGCACCACCGTCCATGCCCATACCAGGCAAAACTAACTTAATTCCGTTCATTGCACCAATATAAGGTAAGCCCCAACCCATTACATGGAACATTGGGACAACCATAAGTATTGAATCGTCTTTGTCTAATCCAAGTCCATTAGCAGATGAACCTGCCCATGCATGCAATAACGTAGACTTATGAGAATACAAAACTCCTTTTGGATTGCCTGTAGTTCCTGATGTGTAACACAATCCACATGGTGCATCTTCTTCAAGTTCTGGCCACTCATATGATTCGTCACCATCATCAATAAATTCCTCATACGAAATTGCATCTTTTAGCGTTGTTTCAGGCATTTCCTCTTTTGAACAAAGCAGNACATATTTCTCTACTGTTGGGCAGTTTGCTTGAATTGCTTCAAGNAANGGAGCAAAAACAGTCTCCAAAAAAATTATTCTGTTTTCAGCATGATTGATGATATAAACAACTTGTTCTGGGTGTAATCTAAAATTTATTGTGTGCATAACGGCACCCATACCGGATATGCCATAATACATCTCCATATTTCTNTAAGTATTTAAAGCTAGTGACCCAACATTTTGTCCATGTTTAATCCCATATGCTTCAAGAGAAGATCCTAATTTTTTTGCTCTTTTAGCAACTTGCCCATAGTTTGATTTGACTATTTCTCCAGATAAAGCTCTAGAAACGATTTCTACTTCTGGAAAAATTCTTTCTGCATAATTAATTATGCTTCCGACATTTTGTTTCCAAGATTGCATGTTGCTCATAAATTTTCCCCTTTTTTTAAGTTGTGTAGATAAGGATACCATTCATTTTTGAGTGGGTGAAACCATGAAAACATAATTTCGTGAATTTTATGTTTATCCTTATCATGCAGTTTGTTCTTGGAATTAGGATTCAGTAGATGCATTAAGTCTANAAATCTTTCATCGACCCCATGTCTTAGCAGTATTTTTTCGAAACAATCTTTCTCTCCTTGCTTAAAAGAACCGAATAATTCAACTATTAATTTATCTGTTCTNGGCATTCCAGTTAGATTTATTAAATAACATTTTTTNGAACCNAAAAATTCAAAACTTAAATGATCGCAAAAAGATAAATTGATATTTTTNGGACAAGAATCAGTCGTAAAATAGTTATCCCAAATAAATATATTTTCATTATTAAAATNNNATAAAGANGATTGGCTNTNTTTATTCATTTCAAGACTNATTACTTTATCGCCTGTCCAAAAAAAATTGCTTGATTTAGGAAAATGATTGATAAAGTCATTGAAATAATCATTATGTTTTCTATCTTTATTGATAAGTTCAGTGGAATATACAGTAGGACAGAAATCAAAAGAAATTTCTGCAAAACTAGTTTTGACATCATTAAAAATCTCTAATTGTTTTTCGAAGCAAAAGCCTTCNTCAATGTCATCAAAAAGAATAGAAAAAGAGCCTATACCTTGTTCTTNGAATACTTTAATTTTTTCTTTNAGGTCAGCAGTATCTGCTGTTTTAACTGGCGCAAGTCCGACACCAATATTAACTGAATGGTCTTTCGAAAAATCAACAAAATCGCGAAAAGCTGTGAGCCATTCTTTTGTATATTCAATATCTATGTGAGATCGTAGAAAAGGATCTTCTTTTGGTGCATAAAGATAAAAATTTAAATCATGTCTATTTAAGCTTTCTATAATTTTTTTTCGATCATCAAAATTTGATGATTTTCCGTAGTAGCCCTCAACAACTCCAATTTTTTTCATTTTTTATCCGCGTCCAATGATGAAACGATTTATATCTTTTAAGTCTTTTACTAATTCTATCTTTTTAAATCCTTCTTTGATCATTTTTTGTCGTAAATAATCTTCTTGCCCTATTCCATGCTCAAGCATAAGAACACCATTTTCATGCAAATATTCTCTTGAATCAGTAATAATTTTTGATAAATCAGCTAAACCATTATTTTTTGAGTACAAAGCGATCTGAGGTTCAAATTTAAGACTTTCATCTAAATTTGAATCTTTTGAAATATAGGGAGGGTTGGAAATAATTAAATCAAATTTTTCATTAACATCAGTGAACCAATTCGAAATGAAGAATTTAACTGGGTTTTTGGTCTGAAAGTTGTTTTTTTTAGCTAGCTCTAAAGCTTTTGTAGATACATCTATAGCAGTTATCTTGGCGGTTGGTAATTTTTTTGAAAGTTCAATTGCAATACAGCCTGAACCTGTCCCAAGATCTAAAATACTTTTTTTATCGTTTAATTTTGAAACTACGTAATCTANAAGTATTTCAGTTTCTGGCCTAGGAATTAAAACATTTTCATTTAAAAAGTATTCTCCCTGATAAAATGACCATTTTTTTAGGATATATTGAATTGGAATTTTTTTTAGTATTTTGTCTATTACATCATCAAGGCTGTCTACAGGAAAATCTAGGCCTTTGATTAAGAATCTTAGACCCTCATCATAGGTATTTTGATAAACAGAGTGCCAAGTATCCTGAAGGAGTCTTATTTGTGAATCACTCGTCTTGGATTTCAAGAAGTTTCTCTGCATTGCTTTGTGCTTTTAAAGAATCAAGCATCTCATCTATATCACCATCTAAAAAATTTTCGATGTTATACAAAGTTAATTTTAACCTATGGTCAGTTACTCTACCTTGAGGAAAATTATATGTTCTAATTTTTTCACTTCTGTCGCCNGTACCAACTAATGATTTTCTTTCACTAGCTTTTTCCTGCTCAATTTTTTGTTTTTCAACGTCATATATTTTTGCAGAAAGCAGAGCAAGAGCTTTAGCCTTATTTTTATGCTGGCTTCTATCATCTTGGCACTCAACTACAATTCCTGAAGGGATATGAGTTAATCGCACCGCTGAATCTGTTTTATTAACATGCTGACCTCCTGCTCCTGAGGCTCTATAAGTATCCACTCTTATTTCAGACATATCTAAATCTTTTTCTTGAATATCATCCATTTCAGGCATAACAGCCACGGTTGCTGTGGAAGTATGAATCCTGCCTTGAGATTCGGTAAGTGGTACTCTTTGAACTCTATGAACTCCAGATTCAAATTTTAATTTTCCATATGAATCATTACCAATTATTTTAATGACAACTTCTTTAAAGCCTCCAGGACCTGAGACCACTTCTTTAATTAGTTCTGTTTTCCAATTGCTTCGTTCAGCATATCTAGAAAACATTCTATACAAATCTCCAACAAATATTGCGGCCTCATCNCCACCTGCACCAGCCCTNANCTCTAAAAATGAATTCCGAGAATCGTCTTTATCTTTAGGTAAAAGTTGAATCATTATTTCAGATTCAAGTTGTCTTAACCGTTCTTCACAATTTAACTTCTCCTCTGTTGCCATGTCTTTCATTTCGTCATCATTTAAAAGGTTTTCTAAGTCTGTCAAAGTTTTTTCGGTATTTTGATATTCTGACCAATTTTCAACAACATCTTTTATTTCAGCAAATTCTTTATTTAGATTAGTTAATTTTGAGATATCTGAAGTAATAGATGGATCTGAAAGCTTATTACTTAATGAATTTGCTTTTTCTTGTAGGCTCTCCAAGGAGCTTCTAATACTATCTTTCATAATTTTTAATTGTCTCTATTTTTAGAGGAAAAGGATTGATCTAAAATTTTAGAAACATGAAATGCATTCTTTGAGGCAATCTCCTCAGCAAGACCCTCAATAATATCTTCAGGCTTTGAACCATCTTTTAATTTCTTTAATGCATTCTCTACAGCATTATCTTTTATTTGGCTTTGTTCTTGATGAAACTTTTTCTGTACATTATTTATATTTTTTCTATTTTTGAGTTTACTAAATTCGCTATCAGCATTTGTGGTAATTAAATCNTCTGCTAATTTNACNGCTTCTTCCCTTCCTTTAAGATTNGCTTTCACCATTTCACTAATTTCATCAAGNGTTAAGATANTTATNCCCNTNCTATTCTTTTGTTCTNCAGATATATTNCTNGGTATAGCAAGGTCAAAAATAACAGCNTNATCNNTCAAATTATNTAANTCAAATAAAGGTGAGTCTGCTGACGCAGCAATTACAATTATTTGAAAATCAGAAATATTTGAGTCTAATTCCTTCAAAGGATTTGATTTGATATTCTCAATTGTAATTTCTGATCTATTGAATAGCTTTAGTTGATAATTTCTCTCATTCAATCTTTTTATCAGTGCTCTCCCAACATCTCCTCCACCAATAATTAATATTGGCTTTTTTTCAAGTTCTAAGATCTTGCTCTCAACAAGTGAAGCAATTGATAAAGGATTTTTTGATAATTCTGTTTCAGATCTAATATCTTTTGATAAATTTATAGCTCTATTGAAAATAATTTCCAATTCAGAACCTAAATAAAGAAATTCTTTAGAATTTTGAAAAGATTTTTTAACTTGTCCAAAAATATCTGGCTCTCCAACAATCATAGAATCGATGCCTGTCATAACTCTTAGTAAATGTTTAAAAGCGTCATTATTTGAAAATAAATATTGGTCATTCTTTCTAAGATTTATATTTCTACCTGTTAAGTTCTCGAGATACTGATCAAATACTTTAATGTCCGTTCTTTTGCAAAAAGAATAGAACTCTGTTCTATTACATGTTGACAAAAATATGCCATTATCAAAGGGTGTNAGNCTCTTNAAATTTGCAATAATTTCATCAATCTTCTCTTTATTAAAAGCAAATTTTTCTCTAACCTCTAATGAGGTAGATTTATGACTTATTCCCCAACAATGAAATTCCATGGTTTTATTTCAAAATTATTTTTTTATCCTATTTTTTTAATATTTATTTTATCAAGCTGTGCAAGTTTAAATACATCTGTTCAAACATACAATCTTGAAGGAAAATTATCTTATGTATCAGATGAAATTTCAGCAATTTTTTCAATAAAAATTTTTGGNTACGAAGAAAACTTNCAAATCTTACTATTCGATCCAATNAATGGGGATTTAATCGANAATTTACAAGGTTCTGGAAAATATTGGNANAAAATAAATATGAAAAANNTAGATATTATGGATTCNTTGCCTGAGCCCTTACAAATTANGAGCTTTTTACTAAACCAATGCTTAAAAACACCTAGTTGTGAATTAAACTTTGTCGATAATGANAAAGATANAAGAATTAAAATGATNTTAAGAAATGTTTAGATATAAAAGTTGCGGAAAAATTAATAGTTTTTTAAATGTTTTGCGTAAATTGCCAAATGGCTACCACCAAATCACTACTCATTATCAGTTAATTGATATTTTTGATGAGATTGAATATGAGGAAAATCCTATTGACGAAATTGAAACAAATGCAAACTTGGGACTTAAAAATAATTCAATATTTGAAGCTATAAATTGGTTTAACCATAAATTCAATAAAAATCAAAGGTTNAAGGTTAAGCTTAAGAAAAATATACCAATTGGGGCTGGCTTAGGTGGTGGAAGTTCAAATTGCGCAACTACACTAAAATTTTTATGNAAATATCATGGTGAGAATCTTAATTCTTTNAATTTNGAAGATATCTGTTTTAGCTTAGGAGCTGACGTTCCAGTTTTCTTGAAAGGNTNAAGCTCTTATGCNGAAGGNTGTGGAGAGATCTTGAAAGATNAATACTCATCAACCTCAACTTATTTGCTCTTAATTCCAAATATTTTTGTCTCTACCGCAAAAATTTTTAATTCTAAACACCTTTCTTTTGATAAAAAGATTGATAAATCAAAAAACAGTTTACTCAATGCTTTACTGCTTGAGGATGAGGTGTTTGAAAAACTCTATTTTGGCCTTGAATCTTTATTAGGCGCGCATATTTTTAAAAAGATAAAACTAAGTGGATCTGGCTCTGCAATGTTCATTCAAGATCCAGATAAAAAAGAGATTGATATTATCTTTAACAAAATTGAAAATAATTTTAGAGTTTTTCAAGTTAAAGCATTAGAATACTATCACTAGAACATTGGGGTGTCGCCAAGTGGTAAGGCAGAGGCTTTTGATGCCTCCATGCGTAGGTTCGAATCCTACCACCCCAGCCACAATATATAATGGATAATAAAGTAATATTTACAGGAGGTTCCAATCCACAGCTTGCAACAAAAGTTGCTGAAAACCTTAATGCAAATTTAGGTGCCATAAAAGTAGGTACTTTCAGTGATGGTGAAATAAATGTCGAAATTACTGAAAATGTAAGAGGAAAAGATACATTTGTAATTCAATCNACTAATTTTCCTGCTGAAAAAAANTTGATGGANTTAATNCTNATCATNGATGCNCTAAAAAGNGCATCNGTTAGATCAATCACAGCAGTTATTCCGTACTTTGGTTANTCANGACAAGATAGAAGAATTAGGTCNGCCAGAGTNCCAATAAGCGCGAAAGTNGTAGCNGATATGCTTTCTAATGCAGGTGTNACNCGAATTATTACATTAGATATTCATTCTGAGCAGATTCAAGGTTTCTTCTCTTTTCCAATGGACAATATTTACACTGCAAATTTAATGGTTAAAGACTTGTTAGATAANCATAATGTAGAGGATCTACAAGTTGTTTCACCAGATACAGGTGGGGTAATTAGAGCTCGTTCTGTAGCTAAGACTCTTGGAGTAAAAGATCTTGCAATTATTGANAAAAGAAGGGAGAAAGCAAACGAATCTGAGGTAATAAACTTAATTGGNGATGTTGAAAATAAGGTTTGCATAGTTCCAGATGATTTGATTGATACAGCAGGTACACTTAGCAATGCAAGTCATGCTCTTAAAGAAAAAGGTGCTAAGGAGATTATTGCTTACATTACACACCCAGTATTATCTGGAAATGCTATAGAAAATTTAAATAATTCCGCAATTGATAAGTTGGTAGTATCAAACTCTATAGATATTGGTGACAAATCTAAAAAATGTCCTAAAATAGACGTCTTTGATATATCGCCAATACTGNCACAGGCAATAACNAGACTTATGACAGGCGANTCNATCAGTGAATTATTTAGTTAAAGATGGAAAATTTAAAACTTAAAGCTGAAAAAAGAGAAAAAGTTGGAGGATTAAGCTCCAAAACNGCTGTATACAAGGAAAACAAGATTCCAGGCATAATATATGGTGGAAAAGATGAACCACTACCAATCTTGGTAAATAACAATGAGCTTCTGAAAATTATAAACAATGAAGGTCTTTTTAATACAGTCGTAGAAGTGGAGCTAGATAAAAAAACCGAAAATGTTGTTTTCAAAGAAGTTCAAAAACATCCATCTAAAAATATATTTACCCACATTGATTTACAAAGAGTAGTTGAGGGCACCAAGGTTAACGTTGTCGTACCTGTGCTACTTAAAAATCAAGATAAATGCTTCGGAGTGAAGATTGAGGGCGGAGTAATAAATCATGTACTCAAAGAAATCTCAGTTTTAGCAAACCCAGAGTCGATACCTGAATCAATTGAAGTAGATATGGAAGAGATTAAATCAAAGGAAAAAGTGAGGTTAAGTTCTCTATCAGAAAATAGTGACTATGATTTTCCTTCAACTTTGAAGAATCAAGATCCTGTTTTAGTTTCAGTTCTAACAGCTAGAGGCGGAGGTCTTGATTTTGAAGATGAAGAAGTCGATGATGTTGANGAGGGTGCTGAAGCAGAGAGCACTGAAGCTAGCGATGAAAAATCTTCTGAAGAAACTAACTCAGATAATTCTGAGGAAAAATCCGAATAACTTGTTAGATCTTTGTATTATTGGTCTTGGGAATCCAGGCGATAAACACTCCAAAACCCGACATAATGCTGGCTATGATTATCTTGAAAANCTTTGTAATGATCTCGGTGTTGTTTTAACTCCAAATAAAAAACTTGATGGCCATTATGGAGAAACTGTTATTAATGATCTAAAGATTGGCTTTCTTAAACCTAATGAATACATAAATAATAGTGGCAAATCAGTTCTTCTNGTTAAGAAATATCATGTNAAAAATTTATCAGACATNTTAGTNATNCATGATGATATGGATCTTGAGCCNGGAGAGGTCAAACTTAAAGAAGGTGGTGGNCATGGCGGGCACAANGGNCTTAAAGATATNATTGNAAGAGCTGGTAAAGATTTTGTTCGCTTAAGATTTGGTATCGGCCACCCTCCTACCAAAAAAGAAACAAATGCATGGGTGATAAAAAAACCAAACCCACAAGAAAAANANGGNTTANAAGAATCNTTTGCAAAAGCAGATTNTGCCAGAGATTNTATTCTCGANAANAAATGGCTAATTGCCATGAATGAACTTCATAAAAAATGAGTATTAAGTGTGGCATAGTTGGATTACCCAACGTAGGNAAATCTACGTTATTCAATGCATTAACCTCACAGAAAATTGATGCTGAGAATTTTCCATTCTGCACTATTGAACCAAATATAGCTCGTGTAAACATACCTGATGCTAGATTGGATCAACTCGCAGCACTAGTAAATCCTGAGAAAGTTATTCCGTCATTTATGGAATTTGTTGATATTGCTGGTTTAGTTAAAGGAGCTCACTCTGGTGAAGGTCTTGGTAACAAATTTTTATCACATATTAGAGAAACTCAATGTTTTGCACATGTAATCAGATGTTTTGATGATGAAAATGTAATTCATGTGGAGGGAAAAGTGTCTCCACTAGAGGATCTTGAAACAATTGATACAGAACTCATACTGGCAGACCTCGAAGTAATTATTAAACGCAAAGAGCGTATTGGTAAACAGTTAAGAAATGGAGATAAGGCAACGCAATTTGAATTTGATTTATTGGAAAAGATTGAAAACCATCTAAATGAGACGAAACCTATTAGGGATTTATCTTTTGAGCCAAATGAAAATGAAATATTAAAACAAATACAACTAGTAACTGCTAAACCATTTTTTTTCATTGCTAATATGCATGAGGATGAAGGCAAAAATACACACTATTCAGCACTAGAGGACTATGCTACTAAGTCTGATCTTCCAGTTATAAAGGTATTTGCCAAAGCTGAGGGAGAATTGGTTGATTTAGAACCTAATGAAAAAATAGAATATCTTGAGATGCTTGGTTTTCAAGAACCAGCACTAAACGCTGTAATTAGAAAAGGGTATGAGATGCTTAATTTATTCTCTTACTTTACTGCCGGTCCGAAAGAAGTGAGAGCGTGGTCGGTTAAAACAGGCTCGACTGCTCCTCAAGCTGCTGGAAAAATTCATACAGATTTTGAAAAAGGATTTATCAAGGCGGAAGTTATTGGTTTTGATGATTACATGTCTTGTGGTGGTGAGCTTAAAGCAAAAGAACAAGGCAAATTAAGAATTGAAGGCAAAGATTACATCGTTAAAGATGGTGATGTTATTCACTTTAGATTTAATGTGTAAATTGATGTAATTAAAAATTAATTATTTATAATTACTTTCTGAATTGGCTATGTAGCTCAGCTGGTTAGAGCGCAGCATTCATAATGCTGAGGTCCTTGGTTCAAGTCCAAGCATAGCCACCAATGAAGATTTATCTTTACTTTTTTAAGATTGCAAAAATTATTGCAACAGACACTAAAGCTATTACACCGTCCTGCCCAATAGTATTGAGGATAGTCGCAAAGTTTTGGTAAACAGATCCAATAAATGCTGCATCTGGTCCAAANAAAACTCCTAAAAGTAGAGATACTGCAACTACAAGAAGTAGAACTTCAGTGAGCTTCTCAAGGAATGCTTTAAGTTTGGGAAAATCTAAGTCTAAAAATTTCATAATTAAAAGCATGAGGGTTTTACCCCTCATGCAAAATTATACTCTATTTGATGTTTAGTACACCCATAATTATGAGTAATACGATTAGACCTGCAAGTCCTGAATCACCCAACATACCGACATACATAACGAGGTTATCTATAACATCGCCAACAAAGAATAAATTATCAGCACCGACGGCAATTGAACCAACGATACCTAAGCCAATAACGGCTACCAGAATACCTGTAAGACCATTAACAAATCCTACAATAGTTTTCATCATACTATCCATAATTCCCCCATGTAATAGTTACGAATATGGTACAAAATCAATGGCAATTCACAAATTATTTTACATTGGTGTTTTTACAGTATTCACAAGGGAATGGTGCGTTATAAATTTGGCTTATATTGTGCATGAACATTGAAAAAACACTAGATATAGTATTTTCAAGGATTTTCATCACTCAAAAAAAACTTTTGGACTTAATATATTCTTTGGATCCATTGATTTTTTAAGGGTTTGAAGCAATTTATACTTGTCTTGATAATCTTCAAATTTAGTCCAAATCTCTTTTTTTCTTTGCCCAATGCCATGTTCTGCACTTGGAGAGCCATGATGTTGTTTTAGAAGACTATAAATCTCATCTACAAGCTTGTCTTTATTTCTTTCTGAAACAATATTGATATGTATATTTCCATCTCCTAAATGACCAAAAGAAAATATTTCGTTTGAACTTAGTTGTTTAATTTCATCTAAAAAATTCTCTAAAGTTTCCAATGGAAGTGATATATCCATTTTATAAGCACCTTTAGTTGCCAAATTTACTGGCAAATCTTCTCTTTTAGCCCAAACCTCATCAGATTGTTTTGAGTTTAATAATGAAATATTTATATTTTTTTCTGCCAAAGTTTCTAAACATAGATCTATTTCATCTTTAGAACTCGATGAAAGCTCAACAACAACAAAATAAGTTGAATCAGGAGTATCCCCTAATAGCTTCTGACAATTTTCATCCCAATATTCAACAGATGAGATAATATTTTTTACTTCNGGGGCCAAAATATGNTGTCTTATAGAGTTTAATTCACTGGTTCTTATCAAGATGTTTTCAATATACTTTGGTTGTTCACATGTATTAAAAGTAACTTCATAAATAATTCCAAGTNCGCCTTCAGAACCANAAAATAATTCCATNAGATTNGGTCCAGTTGCATCTTTTTTTATCTCCTTTTTNAAAGTAAGCATTTCACCATTNGCGAGCATTACTTTAATCTTNGNTATGTGNTCTTTGGTAGAGCCATACTTTATAAATTTTGAACCAGCTGCATTTGTTGCAACATTTCCTCCAATTGAGCTTGAGGATGATGAGGCTAAAGAAATCGGTAGCAATCGATTATGTTCAGCAACAAAACTTTTTACACTATCTGTAATAGCACCAGCCTGACAAATAACTTGGTCTTTTTCAGAAACCCAATTCATATCATTCATCTTTTCGAGTGATACTACTATCTCTTTATTTGCAGCAGTCGCTCCGCCGCATAAACCAGTTCTGCCCCCTGAAATAACTAATTTTTGATCTTCTTTTTCTGCAAATAAAACTATTTCTTGAAGGTCATTTTCATTATNAGGAAAAACAATAGCTGTTGGATCAGGTTTTATTTCCTTGTACCAATCTATTCCATATTTTTCTAAATAGTCCTGAGAAAACTTTACTTTTTTATCGCCTAATAAATTAATTAGCTTCTTAATTATTTCGGTCATCATTAAATACTATGAAATTCCTGTAAATGAATACAGTTGTGAAGCTAAATACGGAAGCAATGATTTTTTGGACAAGGATGTTATTAACATTTATTGCAGCAAGTAAAATAAATGCCACAGCAGTAATAATTGCTCCAATAATGCCTCCTAAAAAATATGCTGAAAACTCTAGTGCCGGCCTATCTGCTAACCAGCCCCTACCAAAAACAAAGTTTTTTGCCAAAACAAAACTTACACAAGTTCCAAGTAAATAACAGAAAAAGGCAATATAGGAACGATCGATATCTGTATAAGTATCTAATAAAACTAGAACAATGAAATCAGCTACAAATGCAACTCCATTTGTGCCTGCATATTTAATTATTTTTATGATCATTTAGAAATGGCTCTAACTAGTTATCTTGGAGAACACTGCTTTAATTTTTTCTATTCCCCAATCAAGCTCTTCTTTTGTTATAACCAATGGAGGAGCATACCTNATGGTTGTTTCATGTGTCTCTTTACATAAAATACCTGCTTCTAAACACATTTTTGATAACTCCTTTCCAGAAACATAATTAGGATCAATTTCTACACCTAGCCATAAACCTTTACCTCTAATTTCTTTAATGATTTTAGAATTCATACTAAGCAAACATTCCTTAAAGTAATCGCCCATCGCTCTGCTATTTTCAATTAAATCTTCTTCAACAAGCAATTCTAATGATCTTTTTGCTAGTGCTGCTGCGAGCGGATTNCCACCAAAAGTTGAGCCATGTGAACCAGGATCCATCCACTGCATTACTTCTTTTGATGTTAGAAAGCATGATACTGGCATAAAGCCTCCACCTAGAGCCTTTCCTAGTATCAGACCATCTGGTTTAGATTCTCTTGGTTGATCTTCATTACAGCCTATATCGCAATTACAATCACCGCACGAGTGTTGATATGCAAATAATTTTCCTGTTCTTCCTAAACCAGATTGAATTTCATCTAAAAGCATCAAAACATTATGTTTTGTACAAATTTCTCTAACTTCTTTTAAATAATTATCAGGTGGCACTATTATTCCACCTTCTCCTTGAATAGGCTCTATTAAAACTGCAGCAGTATTTTTATTAATTGCAGTTTCAATTGATTTTGAACATCCATATTTAACAGTAATAAAACCTGGTGTATGAGGTCCAAAATCATCTTTAGAATTTTCATCGCTTGAAAAACTAATTATGGTTGTTGTCCTTCCGTGAAAATTTCCTTCAGCCACTATTATTTCGGCTTTACCAGGCTCAACTCCTTTTGTTCGATAAGCCCATCTTCTCGAAGATTTTATAGCTGTTTCAACTGCTTCAGCACCTGAATTCATAGGTAAGCACATTTCAAAACCACTCATCTTAGTTATTGTTTCAAGGTATGGTCCTAAAGTATCTGTATAGAATGCTCTGGAAGTAAGCGATAATTTACTAGATTGTTCATGAAAAACCCTCAGTAGCTCTGGATGTGCATGTCCGTGACTTACTGCAGAGTATCCAGACATCATATCAAGATATTTTTTTTCATTTACATCCCAAGCCCAAACTCCTTTTGCTTTCGATAAAACAACAGGTAAAGGTTTGTAATTATCTGGCCCAAAAATTGACTCTTTTTTTATTAAGTTATTTTGAATATCATTTACCACTGGGGTTATTCTAATAGCAAAAAAATTGTACTGCTAGTTATAAAATGCAAGACAAACAATCCACAAATAAAATTTTCATGGTTGAGCCTGAAGTATTTTTCATGAATCCTCAAACTGCATCAAGCAATCATTACCAAGTTGATGATGACTCAATCAGCACTGATGAAATTTTGAAACAAGCTAAAGAAGAATTTAATACTTTTAAAAATGCTCTTACTAAAAATGGAGTATCTGTTTTATCAATGAAAGGTTCTAAAGAATGTCCTGATCACATTTTTCCAAATTGGTTCATAACCTTCGAAAATAAAACATTTCAAATTTTTAGTATGCTTGCAGAGAATCGTAGAAAGGAAAAAACACCTAAGATGATTGAAAAACTTTCAGAAGAATATAAGCTGACTTGCGATCTTAGCTCTCATGAAAGTAGAAATATATTTTTAGAATCAACGAGCAGTATGGTTATTGATCGAGTTAATAGAATTGTATATTTAACGATATCTCCCAGAGCAAATGCTGGATTAGCAAATGAATGGTGTAATGAAAATAATTATGAATTAGTAATGTTTGAAACAGAAAGCCATACTGGAAGTCCGATCTATCATACAGATGTTTTAATGTATGTAGGCACAACTGCTATAGGAATATGCTATGAAGTCATTAAGCCTGAATATAGAGATCTCGTAAAAGAAAGAGTTGAGAGATTCCATGATGTAATTGAAATTAAGAAAGAACAATTATTAAATTTTTGTGGAAACTGCTTGGAAATACCTGATAAAGATGGAAATTTGTTATTNGCTATGTCAACTGCAGCTTTCAATGCTTACACAGAACTTCAAAAGGANAAGATTGAAAAACATTTTAAAAAGATCGTGCACACTGATATCTCAACCATAGAAAAATATGGAGGAGGCTCAGCAAGATGTATGCTTGCTGAACTATTCTGAGTCTGAAAACTCGAGTTTAATTTTTCCGTCTCTTCTTATTTCAGTTACTTTTACTCTTATCTTATCGCCTTCATTTATGACGTCAGTTAACTGATCAAAATCTTCTTTAAATTGAGATATATGTAGCAGGCCGTCTTTGCCAGGCATGAATGTAACGAAGGCACCAAACTCCATAATCTTAGCTACAACTGCATCATAATCTTTACCAACTTCAGGTTCTGCACAGAGTAATTCAATTTTTTCTTGAGCAGCTTCGGCAACTTCTTTATTTTCGCCAAATACATTTACTTCACCTGTATCTTGAAGTTCGATAGTAACACCAAACTCTTCTTGCAATCCTTTAATTGTTGAACCGCCTTTACCGATCACAACTTTAACTTTATCTTTGTGAACTTTAAATTTACAGAAATAAGGTGCTAAACCTGTCAATTCATTTGGCTTGGCAAGAACTTTATCCATTTCTCCCAGAATATGCATTCTTGCTTCTTTTGCTTGCATTAACGCTTTTTCAAGTATCTCCTCATTTATGCCTTCAATTTTAATATCCATTTGAAGACCTGAGACACCATTCTT
>FUFK010048184.1_pt1 | contig 23162 bp, 6 predicted proteins | sample 1021851 | NCBI WGS metagenome assembly FUFK01 (sample SAMEA51879418, study PRJEB19060) | metagenome | reverse complement strand
GGACGGGCCGATCTGGTGGATACCGTTGTTGTTCAGGTAGTCGATCTCCCAGTCGTTGGCGTTGGTCGTAGCGTCCTCGATGAGGTCGAACACGAGGTCATCACCGACGATGGTCGTGGTGAAGTAGTTCGTGTAGACACACTGGTCGGTGGACTCGACCGTCCAATACAGGTCGTCCATCTCGTGGTCGACGTCGGCCTTGATGGCGGACATGTCGTAGGTCAGGTTGTCCAGGTTCTCGTCGTCTTCCATCAAGGAGATGGACCACGGGAGGGCGGGGATCGAACCGTTGTCAGCGACCATGACGGTCTCGGTCGTGCGGTTCCAGTCGAGGATGACCGGAGCGTCGTTGACCGGCGCAACGGAGAAGACCACGTCAAACGTTTCAGCGTCTTGGTTCTCAGCACCGTTGTCGGCGAGGCCGAGCGTGACCGTACACTTTCCACCCAACTCGTTGTTGGTGTTCTCGGTGATGGCCAGCTCGTTGTTCACGATGTCGACGTCGAAGGCGGAACATGCGTCCGTGGTACCAAAGTCTGCAGCGCTGGCGGACCAGGAGTAGACTTGGCGGGTTGGAGCTTGCTCGTTGGCCATGTCGCGGATGTAGGAACGGGTGGCGTTCGACACATCGCCAAGGAACTTGGTGTGCGTACCAAATCCTTCGGGCAGGATGTTGTAGTTGCCGTCGTCTTCGGAGAAGATCGGCATGCAGTCGGCGCGCTCAACGTTGCAGATTTCCGGAGCGTCGTTCACGTTGACCACCGTGTAGGTGATGTTGTGCGTGTCGCTCAATCCGTTGCTGTCGACAACCTCGAAGGAGAACACCACGTAGCCGAACTGGTCGGTGAGTGGCGTAATCGTGACGTCCTGTCCGTTCTGGGACCAGTCGACGAGGATGTTGTCAAAGGCAACCAGGGTTCCCTCGTCAACGGTCCACGTCAGGTCGGATTCTTCGTCCTGCACGTCGTCAGCCAGGTTGGTCAGGCTGAAGGTGAAGGACTCGGAGTCCTCGTCCCTGCTGAAGTCAACCAGAGCGTCGCTGATGCTGGACCCTTCCGTGTTGATGACTGGACAAGCACGCTTGATGTCAATCGTGCTCTGGACGTTGGTCGTGTCGCCGGTTCCTGCCACGTAGCTGTCGTCGAAGACGACGTTGGTGGCCATCGAGATGTCCTCGACGGTTGCCCAGTCGAAGGCACAGTCTGCTGCGGTCTTGACCATCAGGTCGTAGTTCTTCTGACCGGTGGCGGTGGTGCTGCCCTTGTAGGACTGGTACACCAGGACCTCGGACGACAGGGTGCCGTCAGCGAGGTCGCCGTGGGTCAGCTCAACGGTCATGAACTTCGTGAAGTCCTGGAGCGTCGAGGAACTGTCCATGGTCTGCGTTGGGTGAACAACGCTCACGTCGGCCGTGGTTTCAGCCTGGACGACAGCGAGAATGTCGATCTCGTCGGGCATGCCGCCGATGCGGCTCCATGGCACACCGAACTCAGCCAGTGAGGTGGAGAAGTCCACATCGATGTTGGCCGTGCTCAGCGAGGATGGACTCCAACCGAGGAAGCCGTAGCTGTACAGGTCGTAGGAACCGTCGTTGTCNGCCCACANCACGTAGTTGGCGCTGAANGGCANGTCGTGTGCNCCGCCGAGGCCGTTGTANCCAACATCGGAACCACCNCTNCCGGTGTTGAGGTAAATCAACACGTCCGAGNTGGACANGTCGGTGTTGGTCATACCGAAGTAGATACCATCGCCTTCGATGTAGGTCGTAAGGAAGTCGTCCGTGCCGTCGCCGCTCATCACACCGGGCATAGCGTAGCCGGATGGGTTGAGGGCGTTGCCGCCGTTCCAGTCCTCATCCGAGCCGTCAACAGACATTGCTTCGGGCTGGAAAGAGGTGGAAACGTAGGAAGCACGTTCGTCGTCAGTGGACATCAAGAGAAGACCAACTTCACTGGATGGAGCAGCACCCAAGTGGGTGGAATCAATGCTCATGAGGTTGGCTTCATCGATGACAGCCGAACTGGCGACGACGATCTTCGTAGCGTCCAGCGTGTTGCCGATCGAGGTGACATGGGCGTTGTTGCCTGCGTTCACCTGTGTGGTTGCAGCAGACCAGGTCATGTTCTCTACACTACCGGTTGCGTCAACGACGGACAGAGCCGTGGTGGCGTCTGCCGTACCACCGTCCCAGCGGAACGGTGTGTCTTCGACATACATACCGACCAGACCGGAGGCGTCCATTGGGTAGACCCAAACATCAGGGCTGCTAACCACGTGGAGACCGGTACCGGAGGTACCACCGTCAACGTGAGCGTCGATGGCCACAACGTAGGTGTCTTCTGCGTAGACACCGTAGTCGCTACCAGCGATGGAAGCACCGCCAATCATGGACAGGTCGCCGTTCTCCTTGCTGACACCGGTGGCGAAACCACTGATGTCCGTGCCGTTGAGGGTCAGGACCGTGTTGGTGTCGTCGCCGAGGATACCGACCGTGGACGAGAGGCCATCACCGGTGAGGGTGGAGCCAACGTCGCTGAAGTCGCAGTCTTCGATGACCACAGCGTTGTCGCCAAGGTTGATGGTGTTCGAAGCGGACTGGATAGCCACGGAGTTACACGAGGTAGCCGTGATACCAACAGCGTTCGGTGAGGTTCGGCCGGTGGACAAGCCAATGGTGTTGCCACTGACATCTGGTCCAACGTAGGAACCGCTTCCGCCGGAGGACTCAACGACACTGATCGTAGCACCACCGTCGCCCCACGAGTCAGCGACCGCGAGGGTGTAGTTTCCAGCGTCCGAGTAGGTTCGGAGTGGAGAGTACTGGGCGTTGCTGTTGAACGAGTAGGTTGGCCATGAGTCCTTCGTACCGTCAGGCTTGGTGATCTCAATGCTGATTTCATAGCCCCAACTGTCCGTACCGAGGTTCACTTCAGCGGTCTTGCCGGAAGCAAGGTTCCAGGAACAACTGGTCGAGCGGCGGTAGTCGCTGCTGCCAATCGAACAGAGTGAACTGGTCGGTGATGGTGGAGCTTCCATGCCGTCAAGGTACATACCGCCGTCAGCGTCAGTCAACGTGTTGTCGGTGATGTTTCCACTGCCTCGGAAGATGTAGACACCCGTCGAGGTGGAATCACTGATACCGCCGATGTCGTTGCCGTCAATGGTAAAGTCAGCCACACGGTTGAGGTAGAAGGCGTCATCGCCGCCCTCGACCGTGTTGTCCTGAATCAAGACATCCTGGGTCTTTCCGTTGTAGATGGCCACAGCGTGTCCAGCGGATGGGTTGAGCTCGTTGTCGGTGATGGTGACACCTTGAGCCTCGTTGCTGCTGTAGAGCCAAATATCGGAGATTTCGCCACCGTCGTTGAAGACGTTGTTGGTGACCGTCAAGTTGTCCGTACCGATTTCGTTGGTGTTGTGGCTGTAGTAGTATGGGGAGCGTTCTGACATCACACCAACACCACAGTCAACGAAGTTGTTGCTGTCGACGATGTTGCCGTCGCCACCGTTCATGATGACACAGATGTCACCGTAGTTGATGGCGTTGTTGAGTTGCGTGTAGCCCTTGTAGTGAACGAAGGTGTTGTTGGTCAACTTGAAGAAGTCCAACTCATATTGGTTGTAGTATCCGTATCCCATTGCACCAATCACAGACGCCACACCGGAAATGGTGGTGTTGTCCATGTCGAGGTTCAATGAGTAGTAGCGGTAGCCCATAGTGAACCCTTGTGGCACGCCAGAACTCGAAACAGCGACGGCAGTGACACTGGCGTCGTGCATGTAGAGTGAGGACTCGCCCTGATAGTAAGGGTACATTCGGTTGTTGCCTTCGAAGTCGTAGGAAGCCGTGGAAATCCAGGTGCTTCCGTTCCAGTTGTGCTTACCTTGAGAGAGGTACATGAATGGAGCGTCCATCATGACGGTCTCGCCAGCAAGGTCGTTGCCACTGTGGCTTCGTAGGTAGCCGTATTCGACCAATCCGTTGCTGAAGGTTCGGCTGCTCGTTGAGCCGAGGCCGCTTGCACAGCGCTCTTGCTTGATGTAAGCCGTTGAGGTGTAGCAGATACGAGCAGTGAACTCGTCTTCGAGATACACGGTGTCGCTGTTGCCAGCTGTGTCCGTGAGGCTCATGGTGTGGAAGACGTAGCGGAAGTCGGCAGCGTTGTTGCTGCTACCCGACCAGAAGTAGTCGATGGTAGCAGATGCAACTGCTTCGTATCCGTTGAGGTTGCTCGTACAGATGCTTGCACAGGAACCGCTGTCAATGGTCTGGGTCACGAAGGTGATGTCGTTGGCAACACCGTTGGTATCGGTGTCGGCCATACCGGTCACCGTACCCTCAGCGTCCTTCAGAATCACCGTGGTTCCGTCCACATCCTCGGCCACGCCAGAGACGTTTGCCTGCAGGGTGATGTCGACCTGTCGCAGTCGGGTGAATTCACCGCTTCCGGTGACTTCAACCGTCGAGGTGTCAATCGATCCTTCGATGTATTCCATCGTGGAAGAGCCCGTGATGAGCACATCCTTGGTGTTGGACATGATGACATCCGTGAGGATGAATTCGCCCGAACCGTCGGTCTCAATACCAACAGCGTTGTTCTCGATGTTCATGTTCGACAATTCAACGGTCGCAGAGGTACGAGAAGCGTACTTGAAGGCAGCGCCAGCGGAACCGGTGAAGGTGCCCGTCAAGTCGCCACCAAGGTCGGCCTGGTAGTAGATACCAGCGACGGCTTGGTTCTCCAAATCCATGTTCTCGAGATCCATTTGACCTGAGGCCGTGTTGGACACGAGCACACCGTAGTTTCCACTTGAGACGTTGACACGGTTAGCGCTAGCGGACGTTTGACCGACCACTTCCAAACCGGCTTGAGACGGTCCGACGACATCAATGTCTTCGAAGTGTCCAGCGGCAAAGGCGCCACCGATCTCAATACCTGTGTCGGCTCCCGTGATGGTGCCATCCTTGAAGAGAGGCGTACCGGATTCACGGACGTACTGACCCAAGTCGCTTGGGTCGTTGCCTGAACGGGCCACGAAGTCGTAGCGGTCTTGGTAGTTGTCAGCACCTCGGTGAAGCACATCCATCCAAAGGTAAACCTTGGAGATGTTTCCTCCGTTGGCGGTAGCGCCAGAGATGTCGACGACCGGGTAGGTCATGCGAGCACCTTCGCCGCTGTTCATGTAGTAGGTGTAGGCGTAGTCAAGACAGACACCGTAGTTGTTGGGGTAACCACCAGCAGCGTAGCTTGGTGGGTTTCCAACGTTTCCGGGTTGACCTGGTCCAGTGGAAGGCTGTCCGTTGCTACCTTCAGGTGGTGCGTAGACACCGCCGAAGTAGAAGGATGGGGAGTAGTAGCCCCAGTACTTGTACGGGTAGCGNGACTGGTAGTTNCCNGTTGGNNTGNNNTCNGTGGNTTCCCANCTGAATCCNAACTCNTCAGGAGCNTCGTAGTANTTGGGNNAGCTCACGGANTGNCCNAGCCAGTANCGGTANANGTAGTAGNAGTAGCCNTCNNAGNNCTGGTAGTTNGGTCCGTAGNNGTAGCCGTAGTAGTTGCAGTGCCANGANGGNGCGCCACCGNNACCNCCGTTGTAGGNGTGGGTNCCNCCGGTNACCGCTGGGTCGTTGCTACCGTAGGGGTAGTANCCCTNTTGGCCGCTGTCNGTGATGTTCCANNCGTTNCCAGCATCGTCCTCGAACATGATGTTCATTCGGTCGGTGATGAAGTAGTACTTGCTCGTAGCGTAGTTGTAGCTTGGGTGAGCGTTTCCACCAGCAAAGACGGAGTTGGCACCAACCTGCATGTAGTTGCCCGTACCCAAGTAGGTGGACAAGTCAATCTTGTAGGTGGTCCAACCAGCGGTCTGGCCGGAGAGCGACGTACTTCGGTAGATGGTTGGCAGGGACATACCGCCGTATGCGTTGATACCAACGGTGTTGCCGTTTGAAGTGAAACCATCAACTTGTGGAGCGCCGTTGTGGCTCTGGATACCGATGGCTGCGTTCTTGACGATGATGTCCGTCAAGGTAGCGCCAGAGTTCTCAATCCAAATCGCCGTACCGGTTTGACCGGTGTTGATGATGCTGGATGAGTCGATGTTCGCAGAGCCGCCTTGGATCTTCACGGTCGCCATTTCATCAGCGGAAGCGGAGGCTCCGAAGATGGTGGCGGAATCCATCATGTTCAACGTTGCACCGTTGCCGATGTAAAGTCCCGATTCCGTGGTGGTGTCCCAAGCGAGGTCTCGCATGTTAGCGTTGTCAAGCGTGAGCGTACCACCGTTTTGGATGTCCATGTGCAGGCCGTAGGTCGAAGAGACCGCTCGGATAGCGGCTGGGTTTCCAGAGGTACCGTCGTTGTTGGCGGTCAAGAAACCGGTGTCCTTGATGGTGATGACCGGAGACGAGGTCGCCGTGCTCAAGACACGAAGCGAACCACCTTGCAACTCAAATCCACAGGTGTCGAGCATGATGTCTGCTGCGACCGTGATGGACGTGTCGTCAAAGGTGAAGGTGTTCGTGGCTGAGTTGTAGTTGGCCGAGAGGTTCGTGTAGGCCTGGTCCGTGAGCAGCTTGTTGCAGTTCAAGGACGGGTCATTGAACACAATTGGAGCGGGCTCCAAAGCCAAGTCAAGGTGCGTACCCCAGGTGTAGCCACCGCTTGGGTACCAGTCGGAAGCCAAGGTAGCATCTGGGAAGTCGTCGGGGTAGGTCTCGTTTTGACCAGCCGTACCGAAGGCTCGGACGATGTGGTCCTCATAGGTCGTGCCGTCGCTGTCTGCAACAACAACCCAAACATCGGTATTTCCGTTGGAGTCCGTGATGTGGCGACCAACTTGGAACAACTCGTTCATGCTGCTGTCAAGAAGCGAAGCGGTGACTGAGTGGTCGGCCTTGTACACCTTACCGTTTGGCGTCTGGCGGTAGACCGAAACGTTCCCGAGTCCACCGAAGTAGACCATCGAAGGGTTGGAACTGGACGATGAAACATCGTAGGCACAGTTGCCAGTATCGCCGCTGGAGTCCGAACAAGCGTTGCTGTTCAGGTCAACATCGATAAGCACAACATTGGTTCCGGAGCGAGCCTTTGCAAGTTCAACCGATCCGCTGCTAATACTCGTACTGGTGACGGCCGATTCACCCAGCGTGATGTGGGAGTTTCGTCCATCGATGGCGTGTGCAGAACTTGAACCGTGAGCGATGGTTGCATCGCTGATCGAAATCTGGTTCTTTGCAGAGGAACTGGAACAGCTGCTCTTGAACGATTCAAAGGACGGGGAGTCCACAATCATCGACCATCCGCAACCTGACACCGTGAAGGAGTCAATGTCCCAGTTGTCCATTTGCAACGTTTCCGTGACAATGGAGGAACCGCTCATTGAAACATCTTCAGCGGTGATGTCCGTGAAGGTACCTGGGTGCATGCGCTGCATGGTGATGTCGCCAGCGGTGACCGTGTCGAACACGGCGTTGGAGCTGGACGGACCGTTTCCAGTCTGCGACCATCCACCTGGGACGAGCCACAGGTTAGCACTACCAAAGTCAACATCCGTCATCTGGATGCTGCCCATGGCGTTGATGCCAGAGTTAGCGTAGCTGTCAGCATCAACGTTGTTGAGCACAACATTGGAGTTGGAGCCAAACATCGAGTCAATGGCCACACCGGTTTGAGCCGATGGGTTGGTGACCGAGACGTTGGAAACAGTGACATGCTGCAGGTCAACATCGATGAAGTTCACGTAGGAGTTCTCGACCGTCAAGTTCTCTGCGTGCAGAGCACCGGCGGTTGAACCGGGGTAGTTCACAATGGCACCGCCCCAGGACTTACCGTCGGTGTTACAATTCTTGATGGACCCTTCCTTGAGCGTCGCAATGGAATTTTCAGGGAAGTTGAAACAAGCTTCGTCAACACCGTCAACCGAGAAGTCTTCCATGGTGACAACCGTACCTTGGCCGCTGCCGTGCGTGAACACAGCACCAACGTTGGTGAAGGTGACGTCGCTCATGGTGTAGTTACCCGTGTTACAATCTGCGGTAGAACTTCCACAGGATGGACCACTGTTGTCGTGTCGGCTACCGGAGCGGAACACAGCGTCAGAGGTGTTGTTGAAGTTCACGTGGCTGAATTGATGTCGGTCATCGGTACCACCAGAGGACGTACAGTCGTCGGTGAAAGCCATACCGACCCACTCGCCACCGTTCAAGCCGGTGAAGTTGATTGGGTGGGTGGAGTTTCCGAGAGCCGTCATCTTGGTACACGATCCGTCGAAGGAGATTCCCTTGCCGGCTGCAACCTGAATCTGAACACCAGGCTTGATGGTCAGGTCAGAGGAGACGACGAGGTAGTCGTTCGTTGGGTTGATGCGGATTGGGCTGTCGGTCATGTCCCACACTGGGTCGGACGTGATGTCAGCCGTGACATCGGTACCCTTGCCTTCGTAAGGCATGACACGGTAGTACGTGGAACAGTCTTGGCTGGAGGTCACATAACAGTAGTACTGGTTGTAACCGGTCCAGAACGGAGCGATGGTTCCTGGGCGAGCCAGCGAGCTTCCAGAGTATGGGAGAGCAGGCTGGTGGTATGTCCAGAGGTTTCGCTCGACGTTGGTGTTTCCGTTGCTGATGAAGTACATCGAACCTTGTCGGCTGAGCTGGATTCGGTCGTTGGAATCGTCGCCGTCGTAGGTCGTACCGAAGTACTCGAACTCGAAGCCTGCTGGGATGTCAATGTTCGCGTTGCAGCGAGCCTTGTACGTGTTCCAGTAGTAGGACGAGATACAGTAGTAGAGGTATGGTCGGCCGTTGGAGGTGCCAGTCAACGCCGTATCGGCGTTGGTGACTTCCACCAATCCCTTGTCGAAGGATTCCCATGCGTGCGAGGTCGAGCTCGTTGAGATACGGAAGTTCGACGTGGTTGGCACGTGCCCTGGGTTGGAATTGAAACTCGTCGAAGAGGAGTGAGCGATGCTCGCACCCTTTTGACGGGTTTGGTCCATGTAGCCGATCGACCAGGAGTTGTAGGTGGTACGGCAGTTGCTGTCATACTTGTACTCAATCTCGTTGGTCACGTCGTAGAACAAGGCCTGAACGGTACAGAGCTGTCCGTAGGTGTAGTACGACATGTCGCGCCATTCGACAACGAACACCTTGTTGGGGTCGCCTCGCTCAAAGGAGTAGGTCGACGAGGTGTTGGTGTTGATGCCCGAGGAAACCGTTGAAACGTCTTGAGCCTTGAAGTAATACTCAACCGTGTCTTTCACTTCCAAGTCTTCGATGTCAGCGCTCCACGTACAGGCAGAGAGGGAACAGTCCGCCCGGTTGGGCTTGTCTGCATCCATAACGGTCGGAACCCAACTACCTGCGGAGCCACCATCAGGGGTGATTCGGTGGTAAAGGGTTGGACCGGTGCCTGCAGCCGTGCTGGTGTTCAATCCAGCTGCTGGGTCGCCAGCATCAAGGATGGTAACCGACACGGTTCGTGTCTTGGCGTGCGAGTCCTGCATAGGGCTGTGGATCATTTCAGGCTTGAAGGTGTCAGGCGTAGGTGCAACGTTCCCGACCTTGTAGGTGATGTCGCCGGTGCTGGCTTGTCGGCCGTAATAGCCGGAGCCGAGGGCGAAACCACTCCATCGGTAGGACGAGGTAGAACCGTAGATCATGTAGTAGGCCGAAGTACATCGGTCGGTGCTGATGGAGCGGTAGAAGTAGTACCAACCGTTGGTGGTGACACACAATCGGTTAGCGGTGGTGGTGGTTTGCGTAGCGTTCCAAGAGAACGTACCGAAGTCGCCGGTGATGTCGCCTGGGATGGCGAACTTGTAGGCTTGGGTGTATCCGTAGGAGACACTGGCCGTGGCCTGGCTGCCACCGGTGAGTGGTGTATCGATACCGGTTTCGGTGTCGACACCAACGGTAGCCCATGCGTTCTTGGCGCTGTTGTACACGAAGATCAAGTTCATGCTTGGACCGTTTTTGGCACTGATCCACAAGTAGCCATCACCGTTGTTGTTCCAAAGGTTCTGGTTGAACTTGTTTGTACCGCTGTTCATGCCGTAATAACCGTAGGCAGGAGCCGTGTTTCCACGAGCGATCCAGTTACCGTAGAAGGTGCTGGTGCCCGTGTAGAAACAGGACGAGGAGCCCGTACCACAGTTTGAGGTGTCGAATTCAAAGAAGTATTCGTCAGAGTGGCTGTAGTAGGTCATCTGTCGGTCAAAGAAGCCTTGCGGGTTGAAGTAGCTTCCAGCGTGGACATCGGTGGTCAACACGGTCATCTTCTTGTGGGAAGTTGGTGCGTTGGCTGGGTCAACGATGTCGACTTGGTAAGGCGTTGGCGTGGTTTGCGTGCCGGTCAAAGCAGGCTCGTAACCGACGTTTGCGCCGTTGCTGCCTTGGTTCAGGTCTTGGAACTTCCAGTAGTATTGGAAGTCGTCGCCGTAGGACAGGTCGTCCACTCGGGCCTTGAAGCGGCAGTCGGTAGCCGTGGTTGAACAGGTTCCAACGGACACGAGTTCACCAGCGTCGAATTGGTTGTTGGAGCCCAATCCGTAGGTGGTGGTGCTCCACGAACTGCCACCGTCGGTGGAGTAGTAGAGAACAGGTGCACCTGAGGAGGTGGTGTCAATTCCGGACATGTCTGTCAACTTGATGAAGAGCGTTCGCTCGCCTTCAATGTAGGAATCCAATCCGGTGTAAGGAACAAAGTCCGAGGTTGGGGCATCGGCGTCCGTACCACCAGAGTAGGTGACAAGGAGGTGAGAGTTCCGGCTACCGGAGGCGTAGGCGTAGGTGTAGAAGTACGTGCTTCCACCGGTGTAGTACTCACCAATACCAACGGTTCCTGCGTTGTTCAGGGCGTTGGTGATGATGGAGACACCACCGGAGGTGGCACCACAAGCCGTGGCGGAGTTACAGAGGTTCACGGTCTTCCAACCGGTACCGCTGCTGCTCACCGTGGCTGCGGATGGCGAGAGACCAATCGAAGCCTTGAGGCTGCGAGCGGCCGTACCACCGTAGTTGCGGGCCATGTACGAAGCGCTGAGGGAAGAACCTGAACAGGAACCGCTTCCCATGCTGTAGGAATAGCGAGGCGCCGTTCCACAAGCTTCCAGGACCTTCACTTGGAAGGTACGGGTGGAACCGTATGCGTAGTTCATGTATTTCTTCCACTCGATCTTGTCGACGGTGGCGCCGCTTGGGAGAGCGGTAGAGGAGGTAAAGGTGTACTTGTGCCATGGGATGTAGTAGTAGGAACCGTAGTATCGGTAGTGGTATCGGTAGGAACTGGTGTAGCAGTAAGCGTAGTAGATGTAACAGTAGCCACCGGTGGCGGAGTTCACACGAATCGATGGGTCGATGGCGACCGGGTAAATTCGGTCTTCATCGAGGAGCCAATCGGATTCGACCACGGTGATGAGAAGAATCTCAGGACCGTAGACTTGTACGAAGAAGGTACCCAAGTAGGGTTCTTCGGAACCTGCTTCCATGATCATTGGAGCAGGGATTTCAGCGAGGAGTTCACCGGTTTCGATGTTGCGGATTTGAAGGTCTTCTTGCGTCTTGAAGAGTTCTTCACCGAGCATCGTTTCGCCGGAGTACAGAGCGTAGCCAACTGGCATGCGCATGCCTTCGCTGAGACCGAAGTACTCAGCAGCCTCTGGGAGGACTGGAACCTCACGGAGAATGAGGTTCTGCTTGACCTGGGTGCTCTCAACGGAGTAGTCCAAGTCGTATCCTTCAGCGAGTGGATATCGGATGACGTTGCCACCGACTTCCACACCGTTCGCGGCAGGAGCCGTGATGAAAGGCTCAGGAGCTGAACCCGATTCATCAAGGGTCACGAGCATGGGGTTGATACCGGAGATCACCGGTTCAACAAACTCGTTTGCCTGTACCGAGATGCCGTTAGCGACTTCAGGGGCGAAGTAGGTCATGAAGGTGTTCTCCGTGACTCCCCAGCCCTCTGGGTAGGCCTGAATGTTCAGGTCAATGTCTTCCCAAGTTCCGTCACCCGACATGTAATGGAGAGGCTCGTTGGCCACCATTTGGGTAATCGTGCCGTCCTCATTGAGGAAGGCCTTGGTCTTGGCGTCTCGCATCCCTTGTAGTTCAAGCGATGGGTCGTATTCGTAATCTGCTTCAGCAAGCTTTTCGGGGAGCGCGAAGTAATCTTCTGCTCCAGTCGAGTCTGCTTCCACAGACTCCACGGTTGCCGTTGTTTCGTTATTGTCAACGTAGCCGCTCATTGGCATGAGCACCATCAATGCGCACAACAACAGTGCAACCCCGATACCGCCGAAGACGGTCTTTTTCTGGTTTTTCTTGTTTCCCAACATATGTCATTCACCCTATACGGACTGTATGCAGTGCATCCCACGCCTTACACCATTTATATTGGTTGGGGTGCAAAATCTTTGAAAAAATATTCATCGCAAGGAGATGGCTGCTGCATTTGGATTGCTAATTCTCGACCAAGTGGCATCTTTCCAAGGTGAAAAATCGGCAAAAAATATCAGTTGGTGAAGGCAAATCCACCTTTCTGGAATAATCAACACACACGGTGGCGCTCGAACCTCGATGCATGCACGCGTGTGAGACCTGCAAACAGGCTTGATGATTCTCAAGGTCAAAGAAAACGAGGAGTAAGCGAAACTCAAGGTTGTTGAGAAGAGAATGAGAAAAGGCCAGGAGGGTCGCCTTGGCGACCCTCCCAGCGTTGTACACCTCAGTGAGGTGGATGTGCTTCAGCACAGGTCAGGGATCAGTAATCCCAATCCTTGCCTTCGCCGCCTTCACCGTCTCCACGGGAGAGGATGAATGCACCTGCGATGAACGCCACGATGACAACGCCACCAATCAGGCCCCAGGTCCACGTTGGAACGCTGGAAGATGCATCATCGCCGGTGTCGCCGATGGTGCCGTTGCCGTCGTTGGCGTTGCTGCTGTCAGAGACACGGGTGTCAATGACGGAGTTCGAGTCGCCAGCAGCGTCCATGTTGCCAAGGGCGTCCATGGGCACAGCGGTGAAGAAGTACTCTTGACCGGAGCGGATGGCGGTGGGCATGTCAATGCTGAGCGTGGTTGCATCAGCACCCATGGCCATGTCAGGACAAGGCGTAGGCATTTCACCGACAGTGAAAGCTTCGGTGGTGTAGCACACGTGCCACATTGCCACGTCGCTGGTGTCGCCGGTGACTTCCCAGGTGATGACCCACTGGCCGTCTTGAGCGCCAACAGAGGTAATGACCGCTGAGACATCGCCGTCGACTTGCTTGTCGGCGACAACGCTGGCAATTCCGGGCGTGGAACAGCCTTGCTCGTTGCAGACAGCAACTTCGACGTGGTAGGTTTCACCGTGGGTGGTTTGGGAACCACTGTAGGTGTACGAGCGGTCTTCGTCGGCCACGGTGGCGTTGAAGGCGCCGGCACAGTCAGGGAGGCTGAGTGCTTGCCCTGGGCTCACACAAACACGGATGTTGTCTGAGGAAAGCAAGGTTCCAGCGATGTCCCAAGACATAGCAATAGCGCCACCACGGGTGGCTTCAGCGCTAAATCCACTGACGGATGCGTCTGGGATGGAAGCTTGTGCGAGCTCACCGCCCATCAGCACCATGACACCACCGGGGACAACAGGCGTGTTGTCCGGGACGTCATAAGTGAACATCTCGGTGCTGGCGTCAACATCGGTTGCGGCATCGGAGAGGAGGATCCACTTACCCGAGCCGTCAATGTACCAAAGCGAGGTTGCTTCGAGGTCCTTGCCCACGATCACGGAGATGGACTGGTCGAGAACGTCGCTGGCCGTGTAGGTCGTGCTTGGAACGTAGTCCATAGCGGCGACTGCAGCGTAGGTACCGGTGAAGCCTTCGAGCTGAACAGCGTCGTAGGACGAGGCGTCCGCATCGGCCAATGTATCGATGGTGAACTCAGACTGTCCGTTGTAGTCAAGGCTGTATTGAACCTCAACACCGGAATCGGTGGTGGCCGTAGCCACAGCACTGTTCCAGACGAACATGTCGATTTCCTGGGAGACTTCACCCATGTGGGCGTCGGTGACGACCACGGTGACCGGCGAGTTGCCGATGAAGTCGGGCAGCACAGGCGAGGTACAAACGGTGGCGCCCTCGGCTTGACTTCCGGTACAACCACCAATTTCGCCACCGGGGTAGGAGTAGGCGAAGGTGAGGCCATCACCGGATGGGTCGTCCACGTCAAAGGCCGAGACAGCGAAGACGAGAGGGTCTTCCTGACCGACGACGATGTCGCCTTCCGTGGTCAACTCGAAGGAGGTGATAACAGGAAGGTTGTTGACAACGTCAACGACCATGGTGACATCGTTGTTGCTGGTTCGCATGTCCACGCCGCCGGTCCAAGGAACGGGGTCGGTGTCCGTGCTGGACTTCTCGTTCATGTGGAGGCTGAAGTCGATGGTGTACTCGCCAGGTTCCATGGTGGTGAACATACAGACCGAACCGCCCATAATGCCCAGTGGGGACCAAGTGTAAGGCATATCAACGCCTTCGATGCACTCCGTGAGCACACCCGTAGCCATCTGTGTACCGTCAAGCGAGACGGTGTAGGAAACGTTCCAGCCGTATTCCTTGGTCATCTTGCTACCACGGTGTTCAACATCAGCGTAAACAAGGGAACAGCCGACGTTGAGGTCGCCGTCCTCGCCTTCTTGGGTGAAGGTGGAGGCAACACCGCTGCAGTCAGAGTTGAAGCCTTGATAGACGCCCATGCGAGAGATGCGAATGTCGTCATAGACATCGGTGCTTCCCGAAATCATGTCCGAATCCGTCTTCGGTCGGTCATCACCGTCTTGCGCAACTTCACAGAAGTTGTTCCAGGTGGTAACGTTCTCGTTGCCCTCAGAGGCTTGGGATGACTCAACACACTCCTCGTACTGACCGTACATGGTGTACTCAATCAGTTCTGCCGTGAGTTCCCAAGATGCGTCGGATTGGACGCCGGGCGTGATGGCACCCGAGATTTCCCACGTTGTTTGGTAGGAAAGGACGGCTCGGCTGCCCGTTTGGGTAGCGTTGGGGTCCGTTTCGTTGGCGTAGGTGTCCACGGTGGTGGTGGTTCCTGCAACAACATCGTTGATGGTCAGTGCGTCGCCTGCTGGGCCAATTTGGCCAGAGGCTTGTCCGGAAAGAGCGAGACGAACGGTGACATCTCGTGGACTGAACGTGTCAGAGCCGTCAGCGGTGACCTTCAACTTGAAGTCGATGTCGCCCTCTGTGGAGCTGGCGTCAAAAGAAGAGGATTCCAATTCTTCTGGACCGTTGCCGATGTCAGCAACCCAAACGAGGTCAACTTCAACATCGTACCAGTCCTCAACGAGAACATAGACGAGTTCGGCGTTGTTGGCCGTATCGATATCAGTAGGAGCGCCCACTGAGATTTCAACAAGGTATTCGCCACGGGTGGGCGTCCAGGTGATGTCGCCATTGCCGCCATCGAGTTGGAGAGTGGACTTGCCACCGCCAAGGAAGGTACCGGCTGCCAATGGGTTGACGGTACCGTCGTAGAGACAAACGGCAATGTCGTCACACATGACGTTGGCGTTTTCCCAGATCAAATCGTTGCCAGTTGCGTCCTTAGCAACGCCACCGACAGCACCGCTCGAGTCGGTGAGGTAGATGGTGACCGTGTACGACAACTCGGTGATGTCCGCATCACCATCGTTCTTGATGAACGCAGAGAAGGTTGTCTCTTCGCCCACCTGCAAGGTGTTGCGGCAACCCTGGTCGTTGCACGTGGTTTCTTTTGGCGTTGTGATGGCAACCACCGTCGCGTCCGCTCCAGAGCGTGCGCCGGTTTCCTCGATTACCACTTGTTCTTCTAGCTCGTGCGTCGTCATGCCGGCGAGGAAGCTCGTCAGCAACAACATCACGAGGATTACAGGTGTCATATTCTTCATGTCAATACCCCCGAAGGTTCGGTATCCCTCCCCACGCCATGCGTCGTATTTATACTATAGGCCGGGTGAGTCAGCAAGAAAAGTAGCGTTTTTCATCGTTTTTCGCCCTTTTTCGGTGATTCTTCTGCGCTTTGACTCGCCAAATGGTGCAATTTTTTTGTAAGCGAATTGAACATCCTTGAAACGGATATTTTTCACGCACTTCTCAGTGCTGCAGAAGGAGGAATTTTCGAGGCTTGGCGAACGGGAATGAACGTGGTGATAAGCACGATGAACCAACCGAGGAAGAACAGCCCTAAGGTGCCAGCCCAAGGGAAGGAAAACACGGCACCTTCAGCCTCCCAAACGGCTTTGTAAAGGACCACATGGAACCCATAGCCGATGACAAAACCGTTGAGCATACCGAGCAGCGCCACCCAGGAAACTTCCAGGGAAAAGAGTCGGAGCACGTGCCGTTGACGGAAGCCAACCGCCCGGAGCATACCGATGGTTGCACGCCGTTCGCTCACGTTTCGAACCGTCACGACACCGATCCCAGCCACACCCACAAGCAAGCCCAACGCAAGGTAGCCTTCAAACAACGATAAAATGGCAAGAACCAGCGACTGAATGATTGAAATCTCCTCGGCTACGGTCTGAACGTTGACGTTCTTTGAGGCCAATTCAACATCCAGCACCGCTTCAAGTTCGCTGGCCGCTTCCCGGACATCGGTTGACTTCCCTTGAGCAGGGAGGTCCTGCCGTTCGTGATCCACACTTGGAAGCGCATCTGAGGCGACGCTCACGTACATCCGTGTCATCTCTCCACCGAATTGTTCGACAACGACTTCACCGTTCATCCAAACCCCTGGGGAGAAGATGTAGGACGACTGTTTGAGGAAGCCGCCAACGGTCATTTCACGGGCGTTTTTTGGGTTTGAGAAATCAATTAGCAAAATTGAATCTCCAATTGAAAATTGAAGGGGCACCAAGGTGGTTCCATCCGCCGTAGATTCAAGGCCAAACGAAGCGTCCAAGAACACGATGTTTTCGAAACTCGAAATCGAATTCCAAGCCTCATCTGAAGTGTTTCCAAGGCTTGTATCCCAAGCATGAAGCGGAAGACCACCGTGTTGGATGAAACCATCATCCACGCCACGTAGAATATACGGCATGCGTTCGCCTTCAGCGTCTTCAAGATGGACCGGCGAGCGATAGACGCCGCCCACCGCATCGATGTTGCTCATGGCTGCGTGGTCGATGCCCCAAGCCAATGGGTCGGAGGCCAAGTCAATGGGTCGGGAGCGGGTTGAGGTCAACAACAACTCAAATTCACCTTCGGCTTCTTCAACGAAATCAGAAGAATAGGTGTCAAATTGTTCGGTGTAGCCTGCCAAGACCACCACGGAAAACATCGTGATGGAGAACATACCCATCACCACAGCCGTGCGAACGGGATGGGCCAATGGATGCGCTAAGGCAACGGAGCCGACCGGCCCGGTTCGACGGGTAATCCACGAACGCTTGGCCAACCAACCTACGGCTTGTGGGGCGATGCTGGTCAACACCAACACCCCCGCAAAGACTTGGAGGAGACCCAGAACGATGAACGCCAACTCGTTGGGNTCCATTTTCTGCCGGAGCGGGTCAATCGGTGCGAGGGCCAACGTCCACACCAAAAACAGGACACCAATTACCCCGAGGGTATTGCGGGCAGCGTAACGCGTCCAGCGATTCACGGGCTGGTTTCGATTGAGCAGAACCGGCAGTTGCCAAGTAAACAGCGGCGTGAGNAACAAGATCAAGCCCACGCCCAAGAGGATGTAGGAGGCATAGGACAAGCCGCCATCAAGACCGAAAAGAAGCAAGCCAAGCGTACACAAACCGATCAGCCCGAAAGCGACGACTTGCAGCAAGAAAACACCCCAAGGTACGCCACGCTTGAGCATTGGACGCGCTCCACGTAGCGCACGGACGATGTTCAGCTGGGCGTTGTAAACTGCGCTCGACCACAACAAGAGCAGCGCCAGAAGCGCCCCCCATATCCAGCCGGCCAAGAAGGAATCCAATGTCCACGAGAAAACAAATTGTTGGGCGCCCACCGAGGAGAAGATGGTTGAGAAGCCAACGGAGATGACCCATGCCAAGCCCAAACCAAGCACCGAACCAAATCCACCGGAGACAAAGGCGAGGAGCGCACCCTCGTAAACGAAGAGTGACCGGGCATCGCTGCGCCGNAATCCTAGGGCACGAACGGCTGCGAGTTCGGTTCGCCGAACATCGGCCAAGAGCATGATGATGGTCAGTGAGAGCAACACCCCGGCGGCCATGGTGAAGGTGCCAAACACCAGGAACATGGCCGATAAGGCGCCGGAGGACGCCTCGGCTTGTTCGCTTGCATCGAGTTGAACGGCTTGCACGCGAAGGTGGACGTCATCAAGCCCGCTTTGTTGGTCAAACCAGGCTTGAATCGCAAGAATGGACGAATCGTTTTCTGAACCAAAACCGGAACCGGAGAACATCAACAAGGAACGGTCATCGGCCTGGGCGAGTGCCAACACCTCCGCATCGGCCAGAGAAACCAGACCCAACACCACAGCGTCCAAATCGGCGAGTTGGTCAAAGCCTTCAACCGAAGTNTACGTCCCCCCGTGGAGGAGAACGGAGGCCGTGTCGTTGCCGTAAGCATAGGGCAGCACGCCGGTCATTGAAAGGGAAGAAGCGTTTGAGAGATTGAGCGCATCAAGCCGTGCTGATGTGAGAACCTGCCCTTCTTCCACCACCAAGGTGGCTTCCTCTCCCCCAAAGGCGAGAACCATTTGGGGGAGACGGCCAAAACCGACAGCGTCGGAAAGGACGGGGAGGCGAACGGACTCCACCTTCTCGTCGCCGATGTTCCAGCGCAAGACGCCGTGCTCAAAGGTGCACAAGAGGCGCTCTGCATCAAGGGTGAGAGCGGCGACACCATCGCATGCATCGGGGATATTTTCCGGGGCGTTCGATGATTCACTTGGCCACTCGCTTGCATCGACCTCAACAAAGGAAGTACCGTCGGTTGACCGGTAGTATTGGGTGTTCAGCAGGCCTTCAATGCGGAGATAGAGGTCGTCATCCACCCGTACATCATAAGCGAGCACCGTGCTTGGGAGAGCCACGGAGACGGCTTGGCTCGCTTGCAAGGAGAGGTTCTCGTCGAATTCATGCAGTTCAACCGAAGCGCCGTTGGACGACACCACCCACCAGGCATCGGACTCAGCGTCAACCGCAACTGGAGGCAGGGCGGGTTCGTATATCGCCCGCTCTTCTTCATCCCCGAGGAAAACATCGGCGAGGTAGATGTTCTCATCATCGAGATAGACTGCGGCAGAAGCATCTTCGGTCCATGCAACGTCCACCAGACGCTGGCCTTCATCAGCCTGCCAAAGCCAAGCATCGCCGCCGTCGAGTGGCTCAAAACCAATGCCTGTCAACGCCACATGCCACCAAGCCTCAGCACCCAATCGCAGTTGGGTCACGTCGGTGTCGGCCAGCGTTAGCAGCGCTTCATCATCATGCTCAACATCGATGAGCGGTACCTGCAGCACTTCAAGCAGCGCAGCCTCAGGATAGAGCGTCGATTTGTTTTCTCGCAGCGCCACCACGTCTTCGCCAGCAATGCGTTGCAAACCTGCGCTGGATGAGACCGTCAAGGAAGCGGTTGCCTCGTCAAGCGTCCATACCACGCCTGCATCCTCAGCCGTGAGCGAGGCGTTCATCATCGCTTCCAAGCCGGGAAGTGCAGCGCGCAAAGCCTCGTCATCGAGGTTTGGGCCGTATGCGAGGGATAAACGCGTGATGCTGCCCTCCAAGCCGAGCAGCGTTTGGGCGCTCTCGAGGTCGGTGAAGACCGCAGGGGACTGCGTGCCCGCCATCGCCCCTTGCCCCTCGTTTGGAACAACGGCGTGAATCAGCACCGAAGAGGAGGTGCGTATGCGCTGACCCTCGTCCGAAACGAAGGCCCCAAGTTGAAGCACGTCGCCTTCACTGACCTCAAGAACATCGGCAGCGGCGGTGTTGAGAACCACGTGAAGGCTGTCGCCTTGACCGTTCACCGCCTTGATGTCCGAGAACCGCATACCGGTGGATGCATCCAGTGGCGCCCAAACGCCTTCCTCGTCCACGGTCGCATTGCGTGCAAACAGGGACACGGAGGGTTCGGCCAACCCGTTGTCGGCCGCTAAACTCACCGTTGAGTACACGCCATATTGCCGACCTTCCAGGCCTTGACTCAAGGTCGGGTCAATCGAAAGCGACTGCCAAAACCGTTCGGCCAAAGCCTCATCGTAGGCCACGGCAACGCCCGTCATCGGGTCAATACCAGCGATGAGAACATCCGTCTCACCCCATGCGGCACGGACTTCTTGGCTGACGGTTGCGTCAAGAGAATCCCCNACCACCAAGGAAGAGGTGATGATGCTTGAGGCGATGACCAAACCTGCGATCATCAAAGCCGATTGCCGCTTCCGCCGTCGTATGTTTTCCTTTGCAAGGCGCCACACTAAGAGGCGTTGTGGCACCAAGAGTGGTTGAACAAAAAGCATGGACATCGTACCGAACAGAACAGCACCGGCAGCAACGGTGAGGTCAGAAGCACCCAACCAAGCGAGAAAAAGCCCGACCAGGAGGCCATCCACGGGCCCCGTGAGCAATAAGAGCAAACGCTGTCCCCACGACCACTCGCGCCATCGGCGAGCGGTGAACATGGAAATCATGCTGAGAAGCAGAACCAAGACNCCGGCCGACACCAGCCAGAACNGCACANTCATTCCTCCTCAGTGGATGAAGAGCCCCCGTCGGTCAGAATGGAGCCGTCACTCATGGTGATGGTTCGCTGACACAGCGAAGCGATGTTGGCATCGTGGGTGACGATGAGAAAGGTCGTCTGCTGGGTTTGGTTCATCTCGGTGAGTAAGGCCATGACCTCGCTGGACGTGGTGTTGTCCAAATTTCCAGTGGGCTCATCACACAGAATGATGGAGGGTTGGTGGACGATGGCTCGAGCCACGGCCACACGTTGTTGCTGGCCACCGGAAAGTTCGGCGGGGCGATGCTCACTTCGGTCGCCCAACCCAACCAAACCCAAGGCCTTCATTGCCTGCTGTCNGGCTTCTTGTGGAGCGTACCCGTTGAGCAGGAGTGGCAATTCCACGTTTTCCACGGCGGAGAGAACAGGAAGGAGATTGAAGTCTTGGAAGATGAAGCCAAAATGCTTGCCTCGCAAATCGGTGCGAGCATCGTCTGAAATGCCGTAAAGGGGTTGGCCGTTCACGGCAACCATGCCCGAGCTTGGCTCGTCAATCCCCGAGAGGATGTTGAGCAGCGTTGTTTTTCCGCACCCGGAAGGACCCATCACCGCCACCATTTCCCCGGGCTGGACCACGACATCAACACCGCGAACTGCTTCAACGGTGGATTCCCCCGCTTGGTAGAGTTTCCACAGTTGGCTCGCTTGAAGCGCAGGGGTCATGGTTTCACCAAAGGGAATTGACTTCATAAATCCCTGCCCGAAAGGCGTCTCATGGCCAAGGAAGACACCACGGTGAGCATTGACATCATCGCATTTGGACCAATCGCTGAACGACTTGGTGGCCGCAAGCATACCCTCGAAGTCCCAACGGGTTCAACCGTTCGGGAAATTGTGGAAAGCATGGAGTTGGGCGAATGGATCTCATTTGGCCTCTCAGTGGCCATTGATGGAAACCGGTGCGCCATTGACACGGTGGTGGAGAACGGAGCAGAAGTGGCCTTGCTTCCACCAGTTAGCGGCGGTTAATGTGCACCAAAGGACACCAAGTCAGGCAAGCCTTCAACAACGGGAAGCACGAGCGAGTGATGAGGAAGGACCATGGTGGGTGGACTCGGACCGCTTGAATTGAGCATTTTGCTCTTGTTGTTTTTCGTGTTGTTCGGCGCTCANCGCCTTCCTGAACTGGCCAACGCCCTCGGCCGCTCAAAAGGTGAATTCCAGAAAGGGTTGAACGAGGTATCTTCCATGGGCGACGCCGCACGAACGGTGGCCGACCTCGAAGCCGGAGGACGTACCCCCGACCAGGTCTTGATGGACCGAGCCAAAGCCGTGGGCCTTGAAGCAGCGGGCATGCCGCTTGATGAACTCGAAAAGAAAGTGGAAGCCCTTGAGGCCCTGCAGTCTACGGATGAAAACGAGTGAACTCACGAACGTCGGCGCTTGATGACCACCGGCGACCCGCACACCTCGCAATCGCCGAGTTGACCCTTTTTTGAGCGAGATACCTCACTTGATACTGCGGAGGATGCTCCGCAACCTGTGCACCGCTGCTCCCAAATCCAAACCTGTTTGGAAGGTGCATTGGCCACGGATTCAACCGAACCTCCGGCATGCTGGTAGGCGTTCTGGAGGCGATAATCATCGGTGACCAGAACGGCCTCTGCCTCAAGAGCCAACGCCAAGACATCCAAATCCACGTCCGAGAGGCGCGGCAAGTCACCCGTCGCCTTGGCGCAGTCCTTTGCTCGTTCCAGAGCAGCACTGGAGACAGGACGCCATCGAAGGTCGGTTGACTCCACCAACAGGGCCCGAGCAGGGCTCAAGCGTTCAAGTTCTTCGACCTGAGATGGTGCACAAATACCTCCGACAAGCTGTTGAGGTGGCCAATGAAGCAAAGCCGCCGTGTCCAAGACCCGCTCCATGGAATGATGAGCAGAACCCCCTCCATGAAGGCACCGCTCACCCCTATCTTCATGAAAGACATTGAACAGCGCGACCCATGAGTTGGAAGGACACCGTCCTGGAGGCCTTCGACGTCTTCGGTCCAGCCAGTCTCTTTCTGCTCTCCTTTACCGAGGCCATCATTCAACCCATTCCGCCGGACTTGTTGTACATCCCCATGTTGGTCAACGCCATGGGAAACCTCCCCTTGGTCGTGTGGTTGTGGTTGACGGTCACCGTTGCCTCCGTGCTGGGTGCACTGGTTGGGTACTGGCTTGGTCAGCGATGGGGCACGACGCTGATGAAGCGATTCGGGCAAGAAAAACACCTTACTAAACTAGAGTACTTGACGGCCAAATACGGCACGTTCGGGATTTTCATCGCTGCCTTTTCCCCCATCCCCTACAAGGTATTCGGATGGATGGCAGGCATGGGTGATATGGCCAAGCGCCCGTTCATCGTTGCGGGATTGGCGGGACGAGGGTTGCGTTTCGGCCTTGAAGCCGTCCTCATTGGCCTCTATG
>FUFK010039813.1_pt1 | contig 23164 bp, 17 predicted proteins | sample 1021851 | NCBI WGS metagenome assembly FUFK01 (sample SAMEA51879418, study PRJEB19060) | metagenome | reverse complement strand
ATTTGGAAATTTGGATTATATACTTTTGTCGTGTCTTCTTATAGTTGGATTTATTAGTCTTGCAACAATGTACTCTACTGATGGCGGTGAAATTTTATTTCATACAAGAAGTCACTTCATAAAATTTGTTGTTTTCTTCTCGATGATGCTTGTGATTTCATTTATTAATATAAAATTTTGGTTTTCTCTTGGATATTTATTTTATGCAGTTATTTTGGTAATGTTAATTTGGACTATTAATTTTGGTATCACTGCGTCAGGATCTAAAAGATGGATTGATTTATATTTTTTGAATATTCAACCATCTGAATTGATGAAAATTTTTATTATTTTATGTCTAGCCAAATATTTTCATCGAATGAAATCTCAACATGTTAACTCTTTTTATAGTATTTGTTTTTCCTTAATAATCATATTCGTTCCAATGAGTTTAGTAATTATACAACCAGATTTAGGTACCTCATTACTTATTGCAATAAGTGGAATAGTTGTATTGTGGTTTGCTGGATTAAATCATAAATATTTTTTTTATTCTTGTTTAATATCAATCATTTCATTGCCAATTATCATTTCCTTTCTAAAACCTTATCAAAAACTTAGAGTGCTTACTTTTCTTAATCCAGATAGAGACCCTTTAGGAGCTGGTTATCAGATAATTCAATCTAAAATTGCTGTTGGATCAGGAGGTTTTACTGGTAAAGGCTTTCTTAAAGGAACACAAAGTTATTTAGAATTTCTTCCAGAGAAACATACAGATTTTATATTTACCCTTTTTTCAGAAGAATTCGGTTTTATAGGGTCAGTTTTCTTACTTTTAATTTATAGTATTATAATTTACCGAGTTATCAGAATAGGTGCGCTNTCTAGAAGTTATTTTGCAAAATTATTTTGNTANAGNTTTGGAACATCAATTTTTATATATGTNGTNATAAANATGAGCATGGTTNTAGGNNTACTTCCTATTGTAGGTTCNCCTTTACCGATNATGTCATATGGTGGNTCATCAATGTTAGCCACGATGATAGGATTTGGAATTGTGATGAGTGCCAAAACTCATAGTCAACAATCCATTGCATAAGTATAATTTGTCGCTTAATCTTAATTAATATTTCATTATATAGTCTTTGNATGAATAAACTTAANGTAGGTATNGTTGGAGCTGGTATTCAAGGTATTTCTAATGCTNTATTTTTGCANAAAAAAGGTTTTGATGTAACGATATTTGATAGAGAAAATCCAGGAAGCCCTGTNGCATCTTACGGAAATGCTGGTCATTTTTCTCCNTATGCTTCATTGTCTTTAAATAGAACTGATATTTTATTGGACGTCCCCGCTATGCTAATGAGCTCAANAGGACCTCTTGCTCTTAAATGGANCTATGTTCCAAAAATGATCCCTTGGTTTATNAAATTTATAATGAANACATCAAAAAATAAAATGATGCANACTGCAAAAAATATGCANCAAATTTTAGANTTAGCACTACCNGCNTATGATGANTTATTTGATGAAGTNNATATNGAAGGTTTAGTTGAAAACAAAGGNATTTTNTATATTTGGAANGATCAAGATTTNAAAAGNAGAGAATTAGANATTAATGTTAGAAAGGAATTAGGAGTTCAGCAACANCTTGTAAATAAAAAAGAAATTCATGATNTNGANCCNAATATAAAACCTTTTTATCATGCNGGTGTTTATTATCCNTACGCNAGACATGCAAGNAANCCNAANAAAATTTTNNTNAAATTTTTTGATTTNTTTCTTAAAAANGGTGGGCAATTTAAAAAANCGGANGTTAAAAGTATAGACTTTCNNGANGANNAACCAATATTAANNACTGAGTCNGAAAANTNTTNATTTGATANAGTNGTGGTAGCCTGTGGNGCNTTTTCAAAAAAATTNACTGATAATTTAGANGAAAAAATACCNTTAGATACNGANCGTGGTTANCATGTTCANTTTAAANATTGNGANCATCTTTTACAAAGNCCAGTTATTTTTTCAAATCGAGGNTTTGGAATTACTCCNATGGAACAAGGATTAAGAGTTGTNGGCACNGTNGAGTTTGGNGGATTNAAAAATCCTNTNTCNAAATCNCGTATTAAAAATTTNATTNATAANGCNAANTANATGTTNGGNNATTTNCCNGATCATGANGATGAATGGTTAGGATTTAGACCAACATTNCCCGANTTTTTNCCAGTTATGGGTCCNTCAAAAAATCATAAAAATGTATTNTATTGTTTNGGTCATCATCATTTAGGATGGACATTAGGTCCAATATCTGGAAAGATTGTCTCCGGAATGATAGCTAAAGAAAACACCAATTTAAATTTAGCCCCTTATAGCTCAACAAGATTCAATTAGTAAAATGCAAAATACCAAAGCATATATCATGCTGGTATGCGCAACTTTATTCTGGGCTGGTAATTTTATGGTTGGCAANTATGCTTTCTTGGTTGAGATACCTCCTCTAACTTTAGTGTTTTATCGTTGGCTNCTTGTTTGGATTATATTGTTACCTTTTACTTTTAAAGAAATAATTAAATATAAAGATACGATTTTAAATAATTTACCTTTGTTATTTTTTTTAGGTTTTACAAGTGTTGGTTTGTTTAATTCTTTTACTTACTTATCTTTAATTCATACCCAAGTCATTAACGCATCTCTTTTTAATACGGCTATTCCAGCTATAATAATTTTACTTTGTTTTTTATTTAAAGTTGAACAAACTAATAAGTATCAAATTTTAGGGCTTATCATTTCAGTGTGTGGTATTCTGGCGATTATTACCAGACTTAAGTTGGACATTTTGTTTTCCCTAAATTTTAATAAAGGCGATTTGATAATGATAGGAGGTGTTATCACATGGGGAGTTTATTCAACTCTCTTAAAGAAAAAAAAATTTACGCTTCCGTTATTAACTTTAGTTCATGTTATTTGTACATTTGGTTTGATAACTGTNTTGCCNCAATTTTTATATGAATACTCTAATGGAGAATTAATTAAGTTCGATATAAATCTAGTCTATACTTTGATATTTTTAGCTCTTTTTCCAAGCATAGGATCTTACTATTGTTGGGCAGGTGCTGTTTCTATTATTGGAGCAAATAGAGCTGGTATTTTTTTATCTTTAATTCCGTTGTTTAGTACCATAATGGCAATACTTTTTTATAACGAACAATTTAAATTTTTTCACTTGATTGGTGCAATTTTAATTATATTAGGTTTATTTTTATCAAATAAGGAAATTAAAAATGCTTAAAGTTGCTATTTTAGACGATTACCAAAATGTCTCTCAACAATTTGTTGATCTTGAAAAATTAGCAGGAAAGTACGAAATCAAAATTTTTAGCGAGCCTTTTGAAGATGAAGCAGATGCGCTTGACAAATTAGCTGATTTTGAGGCTTTACTGATTATGAGGGAAAGGACTCCCATAACAAAAAATTTAATTGAAAATTTAACTAAATTAAAATTTATAATTACCAGCGGGTTAACAAATAATTCAATTGACCTTGTTTCTGCAAAAAAAAGAAAAATTATTGTTAGTGGGACTGACAGCAACCAAAATTCAGTTCCTGAGCTAACTTGGGCATTAATTCTTGGATTGGCAAGAAACCTCAAAGAAGAAATTGATAATATGTACCAAGGTTATTGGCAGACGACTATTGGAGTAGAATTAAAAGGAAAAATACTTGGTTTGATTGGTCTTGGAAAGGTTGGATCTCAAGTTGCTAAAATTGGAAAAGTATTTGGTATGCAAGTGATGGCATGGAGCGAAAATCTCAATTTAGATACTTGTAAAGAATTAGATGTTTTACCTTGTAGCAAAGAAGATTTAATTAAGAACTCAGATTTTTTATCTATTCATGTCCAAGGGGGTGATAGATACAAAGACTGTATTACAATTAAAGAAATGGATAAAATGAAAAAAACAGCTTTTTTAATTAACACTTCAAGAGGACCAATTGTAAGTGAGGATGATTTAATAATTGCATTATCCACAAATGAAATAGCTGGAGCTGGGTTAGACGTTTATGAAAAGGAACCCTTACCTGAAAATAATAAACTCAGATTTTTACCAAATGTATTATTAACTCCTCATATTGGATATGTGACTGCTGAAAATTATCAGATTTATTACAGTCAAATGATTGAATCATTGGAAGCTTGTGTAAACGGCAAACCAATACGTGTCATTGAATAAAAATGGAATTACCAGTCGTTAACCATAAAGATTATTTTGCAAAAATTGGTGATGATCATAAATTTCCAATAAACAAATTTGGTGATCTTGCAGATTATTTAATAAGCAAAAAAATTGTAAAAAAATTTCATCAACCATATCCCTGTTCAGTAGAAACTTTAAAGAGAGTTCATTCAGAGGAATATATTAATCATATTAAAAATAAAACTTTGAATGAAATTGGTGTAAAAAAAATAGGATTTCCATTAGTGGATAGTGTAGTTCAGAGATCTTTTATAGCAACTGGTGGTACAGTATTAGCCTCTAAGTTAGCAATAAATTATGGTGTAGCTTGTAATACTGCCGGCGGTAGTCATCATGCTAATTACCAAGGTGGTGCAGGTTATTGTGTTTTTAATGATGTGGCAGTGGCATCACAATATTTATTAGATAGAGGGTTAGCTGGAAAAATCTTGATTGTAGATTTAGATGTTCATCAAGGCAATGGTAATTCAGATATATTTAAAGACAATAGAAATGTTTTTACTTTTAGCATGCATTCTAAATCAAATTATCCTGCAAAAAAATCTATTAGTGACTGTGATGTAGAGCTCGAAAACGACTTAGAAGATAAAGAATATTTAAAGATACTGAAATTTTATTTAAATCAATTAAATCAAGAAAATTTTGATTTTGTTTTTTATATCGCAGGAGTTGATATTCATTTTAACGATAGACTTGGAAAACTAAAAATTTCTGATGAGGGGGTTAAAAAAAGAGATGAAATTGTTACCGAAAACTTTTTTTCTAAAGGAATACCTCTTTGTGGTGTTTTAGGTGGCGGGTATAATAAAGACGCTAAAAAGCTTGTAGAATTACATTCTTATTTACATCAATCGTGTGCTAAATTAGTTTAATGATATGAGCAAAAAGAACTCAAATTTAACTGCAGAACAAAAATTAGTTATGTTTGAAGATGGTACTGAACCACCAGGCTCAAGCGAGTTAAATAATGAAAAGCGAGAGGGAAGTTATCATTGTGCAAATTGTGATGTAAAATTATTTGACTCAAAAACTAAGTATGAAAGTGGATCAGGTTGGCCATCATTTTATCAATCACTGCCAGATGTATTTGAGACTAAAACTGACCATTTAATAGGTTATGCAAGAACAGAGTATCACTGTAAAAACTGCAATGCCCATCACGGACATATTTTTGATGATGGACCTTTGCCAACTGGAAAAAGATATTGCAATAATGGTGTATGTCTAGTTTTTAAAGAGACCAAATGATTTAAATTAAAATGAGTAAAATTAAATTTATTTTTTATTTAATTTTAGTTTTTATTGCATACAAAGGTTTTGTTGCATTTAAAGAATTTGAGATTGGTGTTGATAATCGAGTAGCAGAAATAGAAGAGAAAGCAGATTTTCAGAAAGAAGGTGAAGTTATAGGTCTCATGATGTATTTAGGTGATCCTCCAAGATTAACAGAACATTTGTACACGGAAAACAGATCGAAATGTTTGGAAATGAAACAAATAGCAGAAGAAAGTTCGTTTGCCTATTATGAATGTGCAAGAGTTAATGCAGTAATAAGTGGTAAAAAGATTGTGAGCATAATTGAGGAGCTTGAAGTAATCCAATAATTAGTAATTTAAATGTTCAATTATTTTAAGAAAATACTTGTATTATTTTTAATCTTTAATCTAACTTTTGTTAGTAAAGCTCAAGCAGAGGCAACTTTCAATGACATAAATGGAGATGGATCAGGTTTTGATATTAGTGGTCAAGATACTCAACCTAGAGGTATTGCTTTTAACAATGATGGAACCAAGATGTTTATAGTAGGTGATCAAGGAAATGATATAAATTCATATACATTATCAACAGGTTTTGATTTATCAACACGAACTTTTGATGACATAAATGGAGATGGATCAGGTTTTGACGTTAGTGGTCAAGATCTTACTCCTCAATATATTAAATTTAATAATGATGGAACCAAGATGTTTGTCTCAGGTAATACTGGTAAAGATATAAATTCATATACCTTATCTACAGGCTTTGATTTATCAACAGCAACTTTTGATGACATAAATGGAAATGGAACAGGTTTTGATATTAGTGATCAAGATGTGCAAACTAGAGGTATTGCTTTCAACAATGACGGAACGATAATGTATTACTTAGGTAATGCTGATGATGATATAAATGTATATACACTATCTACAGGTTTTGATTTATCAACTGCAACTTTCAATGACATAAATGGAGATGGATCAGGTTTTGATATTAGTGGTCAAGTAACTGTTCCTAGGGGTATTACTTTTAATAATGATGGAACTAAAATGTTTATAGTAGGTGATGTAGGAAATGATGTAAATTCATATACATTATCAGTAGGCTTTGATTTAACATCAACTGTAACTCATGTAGGAAAGTTTGTTGTTACTGATCAAGAGATCAATCCTCAAGGTATAGCTTTTAATACAACTGGAACTAAAATGTTTATAGTAGGTAATGTTGGTGATGATATAAATGAATATACTTTAAGCTGTGCTTTTAAAGTTACTAGCTCAGGAAAATGTGAAGACCCACCAAAAATTAAAGATGTAAGAGGTATAAATGATTCACAAATTAATACTGCTAAAAAGTTTGCTGAAGATACAAGAGTGGCTACTTTTAAAAGACTAGATATATTAAGAGCAAATAAATACCAAACGAGCGCTCAAAGAATAGAGTTACTCTTTCAAAATGAATTATTTAAAAAAGTATCGAATAATGTTGCAAGTTCTGCTCAAGCTAAATTCAATCCAATTCAAAAGTTAGATCAAATTTTACCTAATGACTGGGAAGCATGGACTGAAGGTAGTATTAGTTTTGGAAAAATTGGTGAGACTTCCTTAAGCTCTGCACAAGATATAGATGGATTTGGTATAACTGTAGGTGCCGATAAAAAAATGGATGAAGACCAAATATCAGGAGTAGCTGTAAGAGTGGGTAACACTGATGTTGATGTTGGAACCTTTGGTTCTGCAGTTGACACTAATGCTTTAAGTTTATCTGTTTATGGGATTAATAGTTTAGAAGACAAGAATTTTTTAAAACATGTTTTTGGAGTTAGTTATTTAGATAGTGATATCGTAAGGAAAGACGAAGGAAACACTAACACTCATACTGGTGACCGCCAAGGTAAGCAAGTTTTTGGTTCACTTGATATTGGTAGAGAATATGAAGACGGTGACTTAACTATTAGTTCAATAGGTAGTATTGATGGAAGTTATACAGCGCTTCATAGCTATACCGAAAGTGGCACTAATCCTATTAGCTATAATGATCAAGCTATTAAATCTTTAATGGCTTCATTAGGTGTACTAATTGATAGAGATATTAAATTAGAAAACTCAAATGTAAAATCTAGAGTTAATCTTGAATATGGTAAAGAGTTTACCTCTAACTCTAACGTTGTAACAAGTTATGTATCAGATGGTGAAAGTTTTGAATATCAAGCTGATAACGAAAATAGAGATATATACACAGCAGGACTCGGTTTTGATTTTAAGCATGAACAAGGGTTAACAATTAGTGCAGATTACGAAAGACAGCAAATCAAAGGACACGGCTATATTAATAAATTTACATTATCAACTGGCTTTTTATATAGAAAAGAAACAGAGTTAGCACTTGATCTTAGTGAAGATATGACTTCAAATTTTAAAATTTCTAAAAAGTTAGATGGTTTTGACATGGAGTTAAATTTAGAAAATGATTTTTCTAATCAAGGAAATCATAATGCCAATTTATTTCTATTCAGTAAGTTTTGACATAAAACTAAACTTACTAATATAATAATGCAGTAATAAGTGGTAAAAAGATTGTGAGCATAATTGAGGAGCTTGAAGTAATTAATAATTACAAATTAAGTGCATAAAACCCACAAATAAGGAGTTATTCAATTTAACTTAAAAGATGAAAATTAAGAATAAATTTACTATAACTCGCTATTATGTGTAAAAATTTAAAGCACTTATCAAATATTTTTTTTTTATTAATTTTTGTTTTTTTAATAAAAAATGCAAATAGTGCTGATGTAAATATAGCAGAGGATACTAATTCACAACAAACCTTACAAGCTAGCTCAACTTTAACTATCAAATCTGGATTTGCTCTCCGTAACGTTGCCGTAGATAGAATTGTTAAAGGTTATAATCCTGAAATTGATAATGCTACAGTGGTTGTTGAAGAAAATGCAACCATTGAAGGTAAAGCAAATACAATATTTGTCAGAGAAACATCGGGCTTTACACTTAATAACTCTGGATCTGTTATAGGGAATGGTTCTAAAGTTATTAATTTAAGAGATACACAAAGTCCAACGATTACAAATAATAAGGGAGCTACAATAAGTGGTACATTCAATGTAATTGTTCAACAATCTACAGCGACAGAGGATGCAACAGGACTAACAATTACAAATCATGGTACAATTAAAGCAGTGGGAAGTACTTCTGAAAGAGCAATTTATATTTATCAGTCTAGTGGTGAACTTGCAGAAGACGCAACTATTACAAATTCTAGCACAGGAAATATTTATAATACTCAAAATTCTCCAACAATAGCAATCGATACTAGCTCTACATTAACCAACTCAGGGACAATTGAAAACAGATACAGTCCCTCATCTAAATCTATTTATGTTGTTGGAAATAATAACACTGTTACTCTAAAAGATGGTGGTAAAGTAATTGGTTTAATTGACTCTGATGGGACAGGAAATAAATTAAAAATTAAACATGGCGCTGGCCAATCTTATTACTACGAAACAGAGGGTACATTTGATTTAGAGGATCTTGATGGGAATGTCATAGTTGAAGGTTCTGCTGGTTCGGTGGGACAAGGAGGAAATGAAATTTTAGATGAGCAACTTGGACATAAATCAATCAATCTAAGAAAGTCAATTGCCAAATTTAAAAGAAGTGAACAATACTTAAATCAAGATGATACTTGGTCAGAAATATTCTCATCTTTTGAGCGAAGACAGGGCAAAAGAAAAACGTTGAGGTTAGAACATAATAACTTAAGAGCTGGAGCAAACATAATTCAACCTGGGCAAAATTCAAATCAACTATTTTCTATTGAAACTGGAAGACAAGAATTTTCTAAAGATCATAATATCGATCGTATTAGTATTTCTGGTGGTTTTATTTCAGATGAAAAACAAACAAAACTCAACTCCAAGATAGAAACTTTTTTTGTTTGGGGAGTAACACTAAATAAAAGTGATAGAAGAATTCTTACAAACACAACCACTACCGGATTTTTAGATATATATGATCAGTATTTTAGTTATGATGCTCTTTATGGAGGAAAGTTTTTAAACAATATGATACCCGATTTTAGTTATTCCTTAGGTTACGGATTAACGCCTAATCATGAAGAGAGCGAATATTATAAATGGCAAAAAAAAGAATTTCTAAATGCATCAGTTGCATTAAGTGATGAATATTTGATTTTAAGTGATGATAAGTCAAAATTATATTTTAGTTGGCTTACTGATTATCGAGAGGTAATTGCAGAAAATGTTCAAGAGTTTAAAGTTAACAATGTGTTAGCAGAGTATGATCCACATGAAGATCTATCAAGAGAAATTACTGTTACTGCAGGTATAGATTATGAATTTCAACCTCAAGAAAATAGTTTATTTTCTATTAATTTAGATGGTCTTTATTCAAGCCAACAAACCTATGGCGCTCAAGCTAAACTTTATTACAAATCATTATTTTAATCTAAGTTAAATCTATGAATTATTTCCGAAGTTGTTAAATGATATTAAAATATATTAGTTTTTTAATTGGAATTATTTGGTCTTATTCAATTATAAAAACACAATCGGTATTTAGTAAAAAAACTGGTCTAATCTTTAAAGTATTTATTTCCAACGTTTCTTGGTTAACCTTACTTGCAGCTTGTTATTTTGGTTATAAAAACTTTTCAATTCAATCTACAATAATCGGAATTATAGTTGGAATAATAATAGTTCACATAAGTTTTCATTTCTCAAAGAAATTTTTAATTTCAAAGTTTAGTGAAAAACAGCTTCAATTATCAAAGTCTTTTTTTGAGTATTCTTTAATCGTTTGGGTAATTTATTATATCTTTTTCTAGATTAGAATTTACGTCTTAAATTAAAGAGTACTTCATCGTATTCCTCTGGACGCATTAAATCATTAGTCAACTTTAAATCAATATTATAATCGTTAATATTTTTACTTAGCACATAATTTGATTTAAAATTATCAATTCCATCTATTGAAAAAGCGAAATTTGTTTCTTTGTTAGGTAAATAACCCAATGCAATATGTAATTTATCTGTGTGTCCTGAGCCTAATGCTTGATTACGTTCATAGATTAAAAAAATACTAAATCTATCAGGTAAAACGATATCAATACCAATTTCACCATTAATATTATGTAAAGCTCCTGTGTCTAAAGTATTGTTAAAATTTACACTGTTATCACTGACGTAGGTATATTTAAAATTAGAAGACCGATCGATATCTGCAATGTATTCAATCTTGCCGTGTCTTTTTATATCGTATTTATCATTTGATAGATCATCAATGGCGGCAAGGCTAGCTCGAATTTTTTTGGACATAATACGTTGTCCTTCAACATCAATACCACCTGATCCACTTTCTTCATAAAACCCTAAGTAAGTATGACCGATATCAAATCTACCTGAGGGAATTAAAGTAAGGTTATCTTTTTTTATCTCATCTTTTATTCTTATTGTTCCATATATTTGATGACCATNTCTTTCAGCAGTTAATTTTTCTCCATCAAGAACAGTTAATAAGTCAGAATTTAATTTACCAAAACCAATCACACTATCTAAGAACTTTGTATCATTTTTGATCGGTGATGTTGAGTAATAGGTAATGTTATAAGTATCGGTATCTAAATTACTTCCAGCAGTTCCTACATCAACATTATTTCTACCAATTCTAAATGCCCAGCCTTTAATTCCATTTCCATCAGTAAATCTATCTGCACCAAATGTAATTGCATCTGTATCAATTTTTTTTGTGGAAGAAATACTGGTATCACCAATTCTACCNATTGCTATACTGCCCTCACTCCAATAAAATACATCTTCTTCTTTATCCTTCTTTTGCTTTTTAGCTGCAGAAGTTTTAACAGCTTCGGTTAAAGAAGCTAATCTTTGATCAGTAAATTTAAAATTAAAATTTAAATTAGTTAAATTTTGTTTATCTTTATTTCTTCTAATCCACTTTAATCGGTTCAATGCAGTATCGGTTGAATGATCAATAGTTCTTTTAGCAATTTCTATTTGAGCTAATGCTATTCCGGTTCTATCTTTATTTTCCGTAATAGAAGAACAACTACCTGCAACAAGTGTAAAAGCACAACCGAGACTATATTCAAATAGCTTCGAAGAATTCCTGCTTACTGCAAATATTTTTAAACCATTAGAACTAAATTTAATACCAACTAGATTGTTTAGACTTCCACCAAGATCTTTCAAATTAAACTCACCATCTTTAGTAGATGACGACAAATCAAAAGCATTATTGAGAGAAAATTGAACTACAACGCCAGTGTTCATAAAAGATTGAAATAACCTTTTTCCATCTTTACTGAATTCCATACCAAAAGGATTATTATTATCTAAAATTATTGCAGTTGATGCAAGGGTGAGAGTACTTAAATCAAACGGTGTACCAAAATTATATTGTTTAATATTCTGACCACCTGAGTTTTCATTCATTGTTACAAATAATTTTGTACCATCATTAGTTATTTCTATACCTTGTAAATTATTTCTGTCATTTGTGCTTCTATCTCCAGCATTAGTTCCATTTTGTAATGCAGTTGTATCGATATCCACATCTGAATGGTATGTACATGTTGAAACATCAAACGGAGTTGTTAAGTCAAATCGGTTTACAAAAGAATTTCCTGGATTTTCATTCATCCCTCTTTGAGCTGAAAATATTTTTTTTCCATCATCACTAAATTTGAACGCTATTATTGACTTTGTTGTTGCATTATCGCCGGCAGGCATAGAGTTATCATGATCTGGGTCAACTGCGCTACATCTTTCACTATCACCAGCATAAGTAGCTGTTGAAATATCAAAAGGTGTCGAAAGAGTGTATTCAGCTATAAAATCGTCTGCACCTGAAGCTACTTTATTAACGATGTTGTGATAACTCACAAACATTTTGGTACCATCTTTATTAAATTCAGGACCCCCCATGCTACCATCTTTATCGTCAGTTGCATCTTGAAAAACTTGATCATCTATCTTAGTTACCATTGCGGCAAATGAATTTGAAAATGGTATCAAAAAGAAAAATATAATGAGTATTTTTTTTAATAAAGACATCAAGGTTTTTTACATAAATTTTTTTAAAATTTCATCATGCTAATCGCTCGAAATTTGTTGAAAATTCTCAATTTTTTTAACCATATTGGGCAATTAAGTTCTTTGGGAAACTATAAAAAAGTATAATCTTGTCTTTAAATAAATTTCTAGATAAAAATAATTATGTTTGAAAAATTAGAAGAATTAGCAAAAAATAATAAAAAAATTTCAGATTTTCATATCAGAAGTGGATGGCCATTAGCTTATAGACAAACTGGTGAAATTCACAAAGTGCAAGAGGTCATGGTTAAAGCTCAAGATCTCCAAGATTTGATATCAACTAATTGTAATGAGATCGAAATGAAAAGATTTCAAGATACTCATGAGCTAGACTCATCTGTAACCTTAAGTGGTTTAAGATTTAGAGCTAATTTTTATAAAACCATTAATGGTCCAGCTGCAGTATTAAGAAGAGTTGAAAGCGTCATTCCAGAAATGGAGCAATTTGATTTACCGCCCGTTCTTTATGATATAATTGATATGCACAAAGGCCTAGTGTTAGTTACCGGTCCAACTGGTTCAGGAAAATCAACTACATTAGCTGCTATAATCAATGAGATAAATAAAACTAGAACTGCAAATATTATTACAGTTGAGGATCCAGTAGAATTTATTCATAAAGACAAAAAAAGTATTGTCTCACACAGAGAGGTAGGAAAACAAACTCAGACATTTTCAACTGCTTTAAAAGCAGCTTTAAGAGAAGACCCAGATGTAATTTTAGTGGGAGAGATGAGAGATTTAGAAACTGTTTCATTAGCTTTAACCGCTGCTGAAACTGGTCACTTAGTTTTTGGAACTTTACATACCAGTGGAGCTCCAAATACAATCAATAGAATTATTGATGTATTTCCGCCAGAGCAACAAGCTCAAATTAGGGCACAAATTTCTACATCATTAAAAATGGTAGTTACCCAAAGACTTTTAAAAACAAAAGATGGCCAAGGCCGTTGTGGTGCTTTTGAGGTGATGAAATGTACAGCGCCTATACAAAACCTTATTCGTGAAGCAAAAATTCATCAAATACCTAGCATCATGCAAACAGCGGTAAAAGATGGTATGATCACCATGACTAAATCATTGGAAGAATTAGTTAAAGCTGGAAAAATTGATGCCTCCGCAGGAAAAGAACATTAAAGGTTTTTCTATTTTAGAGCTCTTAGTTGTTTTGGCTCTTGTAGCAATTATCAGTGGTGTGGCATATCCAAATTTCTCAGAGTGGAATAAAGAGAGAGTAGTAAGAAGTGATGTAGATAAAATTGCTGCTTTAATCAAAAATACTTACACGCAAACCGAGAGAGGTGCTTTGGCATACGTTCAGATATATTTTAACAAAACAGATGATGGTTTATTTGTTGAGGGAAGAGGATTAACTATGAGTACTCTTGCAACAAAAATAAATAATGGTGATGATGATTGGAATGATACTGATAAAATTGGTGAAAGATGTGATCCTGGAGCAGGGGTAACAGCAACCTCAGAAAATGCAAATTGGGATACCCATAAAGCAGATGCGCCTGCTGAAATTAGTAATCTTGTTTATGATATTACTGTTAAAGAGGTAACGACCACATTTGATGGAACTGCTGCTATTTGTTTTTCGAGAAATGGTAAATTTTATGGAGGTGATGATACTGTTATAGCTGATGATGGAACTCCTATAAATTTTATTTTATTATGTAGTGCGAAAAGATCGGATGATTGTAACATAGGTACCAATTATGGTACGAGCAAAGATATAAAAGATGAACCTTCGCCAGTCATGTGTACATCTACTGCATTTGGATGTGGTACAAATCTGGATGATCAAAAAAATTTATACCTAAATGCAGTTAAATGGTCGAGATATGGAAATATCAGTAAAGCAAAGTGGCAAGTTAAACAATCATCTGGGAGTTATGTTGGCTATTGGTCAGATGAAGCATCTGAGGAAGAGGAAGATGACGAAGGTTAAAAATAATTTTTACATTAAGGGAATTTCACTTTTAGAGGCTATTGTTTCTACTGCAATCATTGGAATTGGTTTTGTTGCTATATTGCAAATGACTAACTATTCGGTTTCATCAATCGGTATTTCAAGTGAGAGAACTAAAGCAAACTTTTTAACCAATATGATTGCTGAGGATACTTTGGGAAATAGATCTACTGGAATTGCAGGCGAAAATTTTTCTGAAAAAATGATTGCTCTATTAACATTGAGTCAAAGTGANACAGATGCGGGTATATCAATGCATGATCTTTCTGCTTCCTGTAGCAAAGGAGGTACCAAAGACGCAAATTCAGGAAATGTATATGGCACGTATACTCCTGGAGAAATTGTAGCCGCCTCTGACATGAAGTATAGAAAATGGGGTGCAATTTTAAATTCAAAGGATTACATGAATTGTAAGGGAACAAATGAGACAAGAAAATTTCAAATTTTTAAACTCAGCCCAACTTGGGGATCGGGTGATGTTACAAATGAAAATATTACAGATGACATTATGTACATAGGAAAAGTTCAAATTAAATTAAATGATGGAAAAAAAACAAATTTTTTATATTTCCAAGCAGATTACAGATTAAAAGGATTAAATGAAAATGAGGGTAGTGGGAATCAAGATGGTGATCCACTAAATGCACAACAGCAAGATGGTGGTTAAAATGGATATTAAAAAAAGAATGAAGGGTGAACACGGTCTTACTTTAATAGAAATATTAATTGGAATTGTAATCACAGCGTTGATGATGGGTGCGATGTATACATCTTACAATGTTGTAAATAAAACCTACAATCAGGTCAGTGAGAAAGCTAAGATTAGTAAAACTAGTCGTGACTTAGTTAGCATGTTAATGAGAGATGTAAGAATGGCAGGATACAAATATTATGTTGGATCATATGCTATTGAAAAATTTGCAGAATTAACTGAGGACAAATGTACTAATGGCATTGTACTGCCAAAAACAAGTTATTTTCCTTTTGAAAACGGATATGATGATGANAGCAAAAGTCATAANCCTATTGTAATTAGAAAAAAACTTTTAGGAAATAGTAATATAACACCTGATGTTCCATTAAAAGGGCCTCAGAGTGATCGAGCTCAAAGATGGACAGAATATAATGCTGCATTGATAACTAAACTTTCAACTGATATGTGTTGTGATCAAATTGAAATTGTCTATGAAGATTTTAATATTAATGATTTACTACAACCATTTAAGAAATATAGAATTACTTATTTCGCAGAAAAAACTGGAACAGTAGAAGAACCAAGTTACGGGGTATATAAATCCTTAGAATATTGGCATCAACCATACGAAAAAGATTGTATCTGGCCTAGCACATATTCAGATGGCTGGATTACTGATAAATTAGATGACGATGGTAATCGAATTTGTCCAGAGTGNATNAANAGAGANTTAATAAGAGATAATGTNGTTGATATGGAATTTATTCCTTTTGATNAATATGGTGTAGTTATTAAAAGCAAAACGTCAGGTGANTATCCAAGACCANNNCCTGAAGGTGGNGATNTTAGTATAAGAGANAGATTATTTGATATAAGGGGTGTTGATATAAGATTAACTTTTACNACAAAAGATAATTTTTTTACTCGNACTCCNAGAAATAAAAGAAAACCTNTAGANTTGTTGAGTGANAGNAAGGCATCNNCCAACACAACAACTACTGGAACAGGTACGACAAATACAAATAATACTATTGCTGCTGGTGCTACTGGAGATTTAAAATTACGAGACTCAGTAGTTGTTACAGTTTATGCAAGAAATATAGGAAAAGATTTATTTCAATGATGAAAAAAAATAATAGTAAAGGTTTTGCATTAGTTTTATCTTTGGTGCTTCTATTAGCCATGTCTTTGATGGGTGGTGGTTTAATTGTTATTGCGTCTTCTGATCACCAAGGTAACAATAGTAGTGAAGAGTATCAGCAAACTTTTTATGTTGCAGAGACAGCATTAATGCAGGCGGAAAAAAGTATAATAGACAAGATAATGGGTAAAATAGATGATACGGGTTTAAGGGGAGAAAGGTCTATTCCACGTAACGGAGACTTAAATGCAGCTCCAACTCAAACACCTTGTTTTAAAAGCTTTAAAAATTTATTTAGAGATGCTGATTTTCGAGTAACTGAACATATTCAGGATCAAAGTTTTTTGACACTTATAAGACCTTTGGTAGCAGTAAATTCTGAAGAAGAAAAAAAAATAGAAAAATACAAATACGAATTCTTTTCAGTAAATGCAGGCAGCTCAACTTTTAAAGCCACTGGTTCTAGTATTGCCAAAACCTCTGAGACTACTCAAAGACTAGGCACTACCTATAGAATCTATGGTTGTGGCATGAAGGGAGATGTTTCTAATCCAGAAATACTTATTCCCCTAGAAACGACTTTAATTGTCTCAAATTAAGATAATTTTAATGGAAATAAAATGGACAATATCTATCTTGAAATAAAATAGTAATGAAATTAAAATTTGTAATTGTGAAAAAAATACTTGTATCATTTTTATTATCCTTTTTGATATTTAGTAAATCTATAGCGTGCGAAATTTTAAATGTTCCTATTGAAACACCCATAGAAATTGCAGTGCAAAAATTTGATTTTTTAGACACATACGATGAAAAAAACTTTGCACCAAAAACTTCAGTCATTTATGATGAGTCTGCTAGTGATTACTGTTCTACTGGCGGGTTTAAGAATACTATGTTAGAAGTAATGGTTTTTGAGTCAAAGGTTGCTCATATAAAACTAACCTCTCCTAAAAAAAATCAGTTAAATGAGGTATATAAATTTACTAGAGATTTTATTCAAGACCCAGGTGATGAAAGTCAACAACCAAGTTGGACTGGCTACGTTGATTTAAGTGTTGGTAATTTGATAATATGGTACAGCAGAGATGAACTGTTAGGCTATCCCTTTGAAACTCTTGAAATTACAAACGCTAACATGGAAAAATATATTGAGGGGGAACATGTTGAAGAGGATCCATTTTAATTATGAGATACTATAGATTCATTTTGATATTTTTATTTACTTTATTTATAAGTAATAATCTTAATTCAAAACCTGTACCACCGGGAGCTGGTGAAGGTGACGTAAAGGCTAATATCTTAATTTTACTTGATAGTTCTGATAGTATGAAAAATGATGTTGGTGCATCAGATGAGTCAATGGAATGGGTTAATGGAGCTGAGTATGCACCAGATGGAAAAATTATAATTGCACAAGCAAAAAATAGTCAAGGGTTGCTCCGTATACTTACGGACGGATTAAGAGATAAAAACTTTGGAGATGCACTTGATGAAGTATCTTTTACAGGAGCTAATGGCTGTGCAAACAGTATGTATAATAATGGGGTTGCTAATGAAGATATTGATTTAATTGCCAATGCTGATCCGGTAATATTTGAAAATTTGACCGTCAATCATTCGGATGTCGATATTTCAGGAGAGACAATTATCTTTTTTCGAGCGAGCACTGGAGATACACTTTCTAAAAGAGCTATATACGGATTTGATGAAGATGGGCAAACCTGTAGATTTGTAATTGGATTTAAGGGACATAATAAGCAGCCTAATAATGTTAATTACAACCAAGGAAGTCAATTATGTGGTAATGGAGAATTAATAAGACTTAGAGGAAAAGTTATAGGTGGAATTCCATATCTCTTCGCAAATATAAAAAATAAATGTCAGAATGCCAGTAAAAAATATGCTTTACTGGTTGTAAATTTAGATACAATGCAAACACAAGTTACAATTAATTGTAGAACTTGTACTTTAGGCAAAATATCTGATTTTGATATCGCTAGCGATGGTACTGCCCTTTGGTTCGTGCGAAATGAAAATGAATTGTTAAAAAAAAAATTAACAGCAGTTGGTGGAGCCTTTAGACTTGATAATGTTAATTTAAGATCTTGCGGTAATATTGATGCACCTTATGGACTTGTTATAGATCCTGATGATGATGATATAATATATACAGCTGCTAGATTAAAACATAAAATACAAAAGATTTCTCATGATCATTCTACTAATGGAGCATGTACCGTAGTTACTTCAATCGGCAAAGGATCAAACGATAAAGATATGAATAAAAATGATGATGGCACAGCGATTGCTGCTGGTGATCTAGATGCAGACGACGTTAGGTTTAGTGAACCATGGAGTATAAGAGCCTCAAGCACTAAAGTAATAGTTGGTACAAAGTACGGAATGGTAGATGAATTTCTTAAAAGTAAATTTAATGCTACTGATAGAGATGATGCATGGCAACGTCAAATTGGAGGTCCAAAAACTCAAAGATGGATAGGAGCTAAAGAGGCCATTAAAGCTGTTGTACAAGATTCAACTTTACTAAGCGGAGCATATTTTGGTTTTGGACACTGGAATTCTGGTCAGGATGGTGTATTTGGTAAAGGAGTTGGTGTTGATTTTAGTGGTAATGAATGTCACAAAAATCAGTTTTGCAGTTATTATGGAGGTTGGGACGATACAATTGGTGCTCACCCTCAGGGAACAAGTGTAGACTGTAGTGAAAATTCTTGTCTAACTAATGCAGTAGGTCCAAATGGAGCTAGAGATATAGTTGTAACTTTAGACAATTTAGTACAAACGGCTTGGGGAACAGACTCTAGAGCATTTTCTCAAATGGCTCATGATTATTTTTTTGATGGAAATGCAGGTCGACAATTGTGGGATGCAGATGGTAATGGAACACGTGATAGTGAATGTCAGCTCAATTACGTAATTGTCATAGGTGATGGTGCAATGGCAAATACAGATGGGGCAACATCTACTAGACTAGCAATTTTAAGAGACAAAGGTATTAAAACATTATTTGTAGCTTATGGTGGTGGTATATCTACCAAAGGGAAAAAAGAGTTTGAAAAGTTAGCTAGAATAGGTAGTTGCACAGGTGGTGTAGCAGGCGATAAAGAATGTGAAGCGGTGATAACTGCTAAAACCCCAGATCGTTTAAAACAAGACTTGACTAGTAAAATTAGACAAATTATTGCAGAACGACTTGCGTTTACAGCTCCATCAATCACAGCAAGTATTCAAGAAGGTGGATCTCTATATCAAGCACAATTTTCTTACGAACAGTTTGGTGAGTGGAGAGGAAAGTTGCTTAGAAGAGCAATTGATGAGGATGGAAATGTTGATATGACAATCGAAGATCAAGATGGAGATGGATTAGCAGACAACGGCAATTGGGATGCATCTGAAGAAATACGTGGCCAAGCCAGTGAAGAAGAAGCAAATGATGACAGAAAATTGTGGACAGCTCTTGAAAATGCTCCCTATTTTGGTAATTGGGATAATTTTACAAACCCAACTAATTTTGAAGCTGTATTTAGTTTGATGGAACTTCGAGGATATGTAGTTCAAGATTATCATAATTCTACCTCAAAATGTACATTTGCAAAGTCTCCTAATTTAGTTAGCCAATCTGATCTTGCACGAGGGGAGGATGGCGCTACTGATGACGCTAAAGGTTTAATAGCTTTTATGAGAGGCATTGATTATTTTGATTATGATGGAGATTGTAATATTACAGAAGTCAGAGAGCACGTTATGGGAGACATTTATCATTCCCAACTTATTGAGGTAGGGCCACCAGAGGCAAGTTTAGAATTTACAAGTGTCAACGAAGAAGCTTATTTTAGAGCTACAAATAATTATCAATCATTTATTTCTAAAAAAGCATCTAGAAAAAATATTATCTACGCTGGCTCTAATAGTGGAGTTTTACATGCAATTGACTCTGTTACTGGTAAAGAAATTTGGGGATTTATACCTCCTTTCGTCGTAACTAATATACCTCAGATTGTAAACAAGGGATATGACGGCAATGTCGATAATCGTGTTGAGGGTGCTGGCGGTACCAATCCTATTTTTGGTGTTGATGGTTCACCAGTAGTGCACGATGTACTAATTAACAAAGTCAATTCAGACGGCACTGTAGAAACTTCAAAAGAATGGAGAACAATTTTATTTGCTCCTTATGGTAGAGGAGGAGCTGGTTTTTCTGTTTTAGATATTACTGATGAATTAGACGGTAGTGGTCTTGGACCAATACATATGTTTTCAGTTTATAATGACAGAGTTAATAATGAAGTTTTAGTTGCAGCGGCGGATGGAGAAATTACATCTTATCCATATAATTCAGGTTCTGCTAATATTGCTACGTCGGAAGAAGGTCAAAAAGCATTTAGAAATTATACTGCGGCTAGAGTAATTGATGATAATAATAGTTCGGAGAACAACATTGTAGACACAGAAAAAAATACAAGAGCAACTCCTTGTTACACTGCAGATAATTTTTATACGAGCACCAGTAATAAGTCGTGTTATGTAGGAAAGGTTTTTCATTTTTCTGGCATCAACACTGGTTTGAGTAACGGTGACACTATTCCAGTAGGCCAGATACAAGCGTTCAAGGACAATCCAGGAGGAGAGCCAATACCTCTTGCCATACAAAGTGCAAAGATTGTTCAGAATAAAATTAAAGTAACCCTAAAAGAGGACATGATTTATAATCCCTACATAAGTGCTAATGCAGCAGCAGGAAGTAATGCATCTAAATCCACTACTCCTTTTTCTATTCAAACAACTTGTAAAGGTTCAGGTTTTAATGAGGCAGATATGGTTTATAACTACTCACAGCTTGGAGAGACATGGTCAACACCTAGAATTGTAAGAATACCGTCTTATGATAGTCCAGATAATCCTGCACAGGATAGATATGTAGCGATAATGGGGGGTGGAATGGCTGGATCTGACAGATGCGCTGGCTCTGCATTATTTGTGGTATCTTTAGAGACATTTACGGATGCAGGATCAAGATTAATTCCTGCAGGTGGAATTTATGGTGCTCATTTAAACGGAGGACCAATTAGAATTGTAGACACAAAATCTCAAGTGCTTGATACAGAGGGTGCCACAGTAACTACTGAAAATGCTAGTGACATTATTAATTCAGTCCCTGCAACTCCAGTAGTAATAACACCTGATACAGCATTTTCAATTCCGTGGAGAGGAGCTATGGTGTATGTCAATGATTTGGAAGGCAAAATAACCAAGTTTAATTTAACAAGTCAATCAACAGCTAAGATGTTTGATCAAACAACTTTATTTAGACTAGATGCAAACACTGACAACGCTAGGTACTCTTATTTTGGCATGGATGCAGGAGTTGGAGTTGAAAATGGTAAATTCTATCTTTTTGGTGGTACAGGAAACTTTTCAGATCTTGGAGGTAGAGAAGCAAATATGGATAACATTATGTATGGGATAATCGATCCTCATTATCCTTTGTTTAAACAATTGTATGATGAAGAGCTGCCTTTAGGAACTGCAAATGATTTTGATATTAAAGCACATTTAGGAGCTAATGATGCAAGATCAATTGATAATACAGCTGTCAGCGATGCTCCTGTTGATCCAAACCAACCAGATCAAGATCTGGGAGATGGTGGAAAGTGTATTGATAGAACTGGTAAAATATCCGGTTGCATTAATCTTACACAAAAAGAAAATGCTTGGGTAATTGGAATGGACAGAGATAAAGCATCAGCCTCGGGCGGTGCTCCTACATTTTCAGAGAGAAATTTTAGAAAGGCATCAGGTCGACCTACATTGTTTAGAGGAAATGTATATTTTCCAATATATCAACCACCACCAGGAAATTTAAAATGTAATCAAGGAGCGGCATTTATATGTGTTGCAGACGATGAATGTGGTAACAATGGTTCTCAAGAGTTAAAACTTGCTGATCCACCAGAAGATGTAAACCAAGCGGCTGGAAATGTTTGTGGATACGTAAGAAAAGGTGTGCTTTCAGAATTAGTAATTTTTGGTGATCAACTCTTTGCTAATGTTGCTGGTCCAGCTACAGATGAAGAGACACTAGTTAGAATTTTATCAGTTCCCGGTGAAGTAATTTCAAATAAAGGTGGATGGAGAGATAGTAGTTTCTAATAGAATAATTTTTTGATTAAGATAGAAATTTTATAATTTGATCATTAAAAAATAAATAAAACAAACATCCTAAAATTAAGTATGGCCCAAATGGTATTTGGGTTCTCATATTTTTAGATTTGTTTATTAAACTTGGAATAGCTATCACNAAAGCTATCACAGAAGAAAATATTANAATAAATGGTAANGCAATCCATCCAAACCAAAACCCCAAAGCTGACAGAAGTTTAGCATCACCTAGTCCCATACCTTCAACATCTTTTAATTTTTTGTATATGAAAATTATAAACCAAATTACAAAATATCCAGTGACACCACCTATCAAAGATTGAATATAATCAGGAAATATAAATAAACTTGGATTTGTAAGAAAACTTTTAATAAAACCTAATGCCATTAATGAAAAGGTTAATTCGTTTGGAATTATGAAATGTCTTAGGTCTATGAAAAATATTATTACAAAAAAGACGCTTAAGATAATTAATAATAAACTTTCAAATGTTAATCCAAATGAAGTTTTCCAAGAACTTAAAAAAAGAAG
>FUFK010044761.1_pt1 | contig 23165 bp, 31 predicted proteins | sample 1021851 | NCBI WGS metagenome assembly FUFK01 (sample SAMEA51879418, study PRJEB19060) | metagenome | reverse complement strand
GAAATTGCAAATAAAAGAATAGAAAAAGAAACTATTAAGTAATAACTAATATCNAACAANAATTTATCCTNTATTTTAAAATCTCAATATAAATTAATATTAAGTCGGCACAAAATTTTTAATAGGTATTTTTTTTTGTTTTTTTGAACTCTTTGCGTAAACAATCTTTTTACATACGCAAATCATTAGTCCTCCCATATAAGGAAAAAATAATTTACCTATTTTTTCAATTGTTCGATGTGATTTGTAATTTAAATAATGACTCCATGGAGGAAAGTGCAAAAATGTTTTTCTATAATCAAGAACCAAAAAGTCTTGTATTAGTGATTTAAATTGCTTGTTTGAGTATGATCGACCAAACCCAAAAGGATTGTTATCATACCGAGTCCATATACCTGACCTTCTGGGAATAATTGATAAAAATAAACCGTTTGGCTTAAGTATTCTCCATATTTCTTCAATACTACTCTGGGGCTTATCAACGAACTCAAGTAAATGAGTAGATATTACCACATCAACTGAACTTGGATCCAAAGGTAAGAAATATTCATGTATTATTTGGTGTTCGAAATCGTATTTCTCTTTAACATTGCCATCTAAAAATTCTGGCTGCATAGAGGATATTTGTAAATTTTTATTTTGCTTACTAAGAAAAGAAAGAAAAGGGTTTGTATAACCATATCCACAAATAACACTATCGTTTACAGAATTTAAATGGGTGTTTAATTGATGACGTATGTTGCGTTTAACAATAGTGCCTAGTCTTGAATTATAAAAACTATAAATATCGGATGCGTTGATATCCATAGTTGTATTTTAACGAGATTTACATAACATTCTATTTCTTATGCAAAAACCTAATGTGTATTTGTTTCCCCAATTAGATGATAACTATGGATATTTAATTAAAAATCCTCATGAAACAAAAGGAGTGCTAGTTGATCCCTCAGATCTAGATATGTGTTTGAAGATACTTGAACTAAATGATTGCAGTGCTTCTCACATAATCATTACACATCATCACGATGATCACATTGGTGCTGTTGATGAAATTAAATCAAGATTTAAATCTTTAGTCATAGGGTACAAAAATGACTCCAAAATACCAAAACCAGATAAAGAAGTTGAAGATCAGGAAATTTTTGAAATACATGGAAATGAATATAAAGTCATACATACTCCTGGGCATACGCTTCAACACATAAATTATTTTATGCTAAAACATAATATTTTATTTTCTGGGGATACTCTATTTAGCATTGGATGTGGAAGAATGTTTGAGGGAAATCCTGAAGTTTTTTGGAACAGTTTGTCTAAGTTAAAACAATTACCTGAAGATACAAAAGTATATTGTGGGCATGAATATACGATGGCTAATTTAAAATTTGCCCTAAACATAGACCCTGATAATGAAAAGCTTAATGAATATTATAAATGGGCCTCACACCAAGAAAAAGAGCATCGACCAACAATTCCAACAACTCTCTCAGACCAATTGCTCTGTAATCCATTTTTGAGATGTGACACAGATCAATTTATGAAATTTTTTGACACGCAAGATGCAACAGAGGTATTTGCTAAAATGCGCTCTGCAAAGGATAATTTCTAGAAAATTATTTTAATCTTGGTGTTTTAATGAAATGTGCTAGTTTCAGAATACTTATGAAAGACACTTTTCAATTAGATAGCGATATTGCTGATGCTTTTCAAAAAAAGCAAATGGATAAAGTATGTTCTCTCTACTATGAAGCAGCAAATTACTTCGAAGATAAGGCTGATATTGAAGCAGCATGTTTTTTCTATACACAAGCCTTAGTCATGGCTTTAGAAGAAAATCATGAACTTAAGGAAAAGATTATTTACAAGCTTGAAAAATACGGCAGAAGTAAAGACGCAACTTTAAATTAACTAAAATCTGAATGGAAAAATCTACCATTCAACTTCCTGATACTTGGCTTGAACATTTAAAAGANGAATTTAATCAAGATTATATGATTAAACTCAAAAGCAAACTTTTAGAATTAAAAAAAAATAAAATTATTTTTTATCCTCCAGGAAAACAAATTTTTAATGCATTTAATTTAACTCCTTTAGACAAGGTGAAGGTAGTGATATTAGGTCAAGATCCCTACCATGGACCTGGCCAAGCTCATGGGCTCAGTTTTTCTGTACCAGAAAATATAAAACCACCGCCCTCACTGTTGAATATTTATAAAGAACTTCAAGATGACTTAAAAAAAGAGGTGAATTACAACAATGGTAATTTAGATAAGTGGGCTAAGCAGGGAGTATTTCTTTTAAACACAACTCTTACAGTAGAAAAATCAAAACCCCTCTCACATCAAAAGTTTGGTTGGGATATTTTTACAGACAAAGTTATCTCAGTTATCAGTAATGAATTAGAAAATATTGTTTTNATATTATGGGGTTCGTTTGCTCAATCAAAGAAAGAGATAATTGATTCGAATAAACATCTTATTTTATCAGCACCGCACCCTTCCCCATTATCGGCTCACCGCGGTTTTTTTGGGAGTAAGCCTTTTTCTAAGACAAATACCTTTCTAAAATCAAAACAAATTGATATGGTTGAATGGTAATGAAGACTGATGTTGAAAATCTCGTAGGGTTTATTGAAAAAGCAGTTATTGCAATAATATTAGTAGCTACTATTACAGCCATTATGTTTGAGATAATGAGAATGATAGAAGTTCAGTATGTAGAGTTAGCTGATCTACTTCTCTTATTTATTTATGTTGAAGTTATTGGGATGGTTCGAGTCTACTATGTTTCCAATCGTGTAAGAATGACATATCCCTTATTTATTGCTATTACCGCTTTATCTCGTCTAATTATACTTCAAGGTAAAGACTCAAACCCAGAGCTTCTTCTTTACGAAGCAGGAGCAATAGTCTTAGTTGCGATTGCAGTCATCATTCTTCGACTTAGGTATGTCCCAATACTTCGTCCTATTGAAGATGTTGATGAAATTAAACCTAGAAGCACAAAAAAGTAATAAAATTGAAAAAAATTGCAGTCATTGGAACTGGGCTTAGTGCGCTTTCTTTAGCATATCACTTGCCNGCACTTGATATTACATTTTTTGAGAAATCCTGGAGACCAGGTGGAAGAATAAGCACAAGAAAACATGAGCAATATGCTTTTGATCATGGTGCTCACTATTTGAAATTAGATCATGGTGTTATTGGCTTAAATGAATTTTTAAAAAAAATTGATGCTATTAAAATTTTAAAAGGTCAATTTTGTTCAAATATCTCACAAAATTCTCCAATTGAAGATAAAGAGGTCATTGTTGGTAAAGATGGAAATGAATCAATTCCTATAAAGATACATAAATCACTGCACTACCCTACGCATTTTTCAAAACANATAACNAACATTGAAAGCCATAATANTGAATATTTNTTAATCGCAGCAGATGAGAAATTTGGACCTTATGATTATGTTTTTTGTAGCATGCCCTNTGAACAATCAAAAAAATTGTTAGATCAATTTATAGATTATAGCGATATTCCTGAAATAGAGTTTGACTCCATTTGGACAGTCATGNTTGCATTTAATAAAAGATTGGGAGCTCCGTTTCAATTTGGATATCACTTAACACCTGAAATTAGTTTCTTAATGAATCAAAATTTTAAACACGAATTTTTTAATGAAGAGTGCTGGGTTGTAAATATGAGAGCTGATTGGACAAAAGAGTATTACAACATAGAAAATTATGTTTTAGAGGACTATGTGGTAAATCAAATGAAAAAGTCTTTTCAATCAAAAGCTGATGCTGTTTTTAAGAAGTCACATAGATGGAGATACTCTTATACAAAGAAAAGTCTAAGAGATCAAAANTCTAAAAGATTCATTGAGTCCATAGATCAGCGTCTATATGCTTTTGGGGATTGGTGTGAAGGTCCAAGTATGCAAGATGCTTGGTTATCTGGTAAGAAATTAGCTCAGCATTTCAGTGAAATGAGACTAAAAAATTAAATAAAGATTGTGAATAATAAAATTTAGGAAGTTCCTCAATGCGTTTTATTATAAATTTTTTTCCATTTTAAATAGTCTTGGTCATTTAACATAAATCTCATCAAGTTTTTTACATCATTTTTATTAATATTATATTGAGAATTTATTATTTGGTATGGTATCTCGTCGTTATGTGCCAAGAACTTAATATGATCTAATTCATAGGGCGTTAAATATTTCATTAAACTATAAACATCGGACATATAGAAAAACTATACAAAAAATAGTATTTAAGTCTAGTTCGTGAAAATGTATTACCTAAAAATTAATAAAAGGTGATTTTTCTGTATTCTATTTCAAAGCAGCAAAAAAACTGTCTGATTTATTGCAATCGCCGTAATAAGTTTTTTTCAAATTTACACTATCAGGATAAAATATGTTTCTCTCATATCTAAGGATTTTTTTATATAGAATTAGGGTGTTAAAGGAGAAGTCAGTTTCAATTCTAAAATGATAACTTACGTCATCTTCTCCCATGTACTCATATTGTAAATCTTGAAATCTCTCCTTTAATACAAAGAGGTTTTGGTCAAATGAGTATTCAAATTCATTTATATCCTCATTTTTAAATTCAATAATTTGTACTTTTGAGTAATCAATAAGAGATGTTTCTTGACAAGCTAATTTTATACTCTGGCCGAAAGATAAAGTTGGAATAAAAAATAATATAAAAAAAAACCTCATAATTTAATCCATTATGCTTGCTTTAAATCCATACTCTGAGATAGCTTTTTTTCGAAAAAAGCCCTCAATTTTTATCATCGTTACAAAATTGTTTGAACATTTAAGAAGAGCTTTAAAAGGTTTAGCGGATCCTTTACAACTTACATCTTTACCATTAGCATCATGTGTTTCACCACAGGCACATTCGTAATTAATAGAACCATATCCATTGAGTCTGAGTAAATGGGCAGCTTGTAAGGGGTTGTTTTTGAGTTTTTCTCTTACTTCCTCTTTGTTGGTTAATATTTCCATTAAGGAGTTAATTTTATTTAATCCCCCCTCATTATCCACATAAAAAAAGTAGCTAAAAGTATGAGCGAAATAGTTAAATCTACCCAAAGAGTACCAGTGAACATATAATTTTAATTTTCACTTGNGATGGCGTTTTCTTCNCTCATCANAATAGGTCGACCATCATGTGCNGTGTTTAAAGGTATAATTTTACCTTTATACCTGACACATAAAGTTGGGGCGTTTCTTACTTCTTTNCCCAAATTTACNTCTAAGTCNACAAGAATTAATTCTGCATCATCCAAAATTTTTAATATTTTCATTAATTATATCTCCGATACTACTTTTTAGTCTAATAGTAATCTTTGGATCTTAACAGACTGATTAAAGGTTTAGTGTCAGTTAAAAGTGAGGACTAATTTTCCGCGCAGATATCTTTAATAACTGGTGTATTAGTGCATTCAACACATTTTGTGATTTGAACTACACATCCATCAGCTAATTGAGATACCTCTACTTCTTTGTTACACTTAGAACAAATAGAAGAAACAGATAAGTCACACTTCGGACAAGATATTGTTTGTGCGTTTTCCATTGTCATGTATTACTTCTAATATACCTTTTTAGATGAAGAATGGAATAGATTACGAAAAACAATTAATAATCAATAAATTCAGTATTTTTGCTTTATAAGTTTCTATTTTGATTGAACGAAATAAAAATGTACTTTTAATTTAATGGATACAATTAAATCCCTTATAAAAAGTCATAAAATGATACCTCATCCTGAAGGCGGTCATTACGTCGAAGTTTACAAAAATAAGGATGTTAGTCACATATACTATTTGTTAGAAAAAGGGCAATATTCGCATTGGCATCGCATTAAAAAGAACGAAACAATACACTTTTATACTGGTAGTCCTTTGAGAATATATACATCGAAAAATGGTGAAGAATATGAAATAAATGAGATAGGATCTAAAAATAGGTTTATTCACAGCGTCGAAAGTAATATATGGTTCTCACTAGAAACGACTGGATTATTTAGTTTAATTGGTTGTACAGTTGCTCCAGCTTTTGAATTTGAGGATTTAGAAATTGCTCCCAAAAATTGGAAACCTAGTAAATTTAGGGGTTATCTCTGACAAAATTCAATATTTANANGTAANTNGACGTGTTTTTTTTATTTTGTAAATTACACACATAAATTATTAAATTGTGTGTAATAAAATATACAAAAATCACATAAAAATCTTTAAAATGGAAATCAAGAATTTAAAAAAATTAATTATGATTTTTTTTAAATTTACCTTAAATTTGAAATTTTTTCTAATTTTTCGATTTTATTGAAAAATTGTTGATTTTATTGATAATTTTTCTATTTTTATCATAAATTACACATAAATTACATAATAGTTTGTGTATAAATTGAAAATAATATAAGTTCAATAGTAGTGCAAGATATAAAAATCAAACCTTGGGAAGAATTAAAACAAATTCATAAGGAAAAATTTAAAAATGAGTCAGATTACTTATCTTTTTTCCGGGACGTAGTTTTACATGACACCTCAACTAGAGAAAAGTACACCTCTCAAACTAAAGATAGGGTAATTGAGGGAGTAACTTGGGCTAAAGAATTCTCAAAGTTTCATCAAAGATATAAAGACGGCTACTCTTACAAGTTTTCTGAAAATAATACAATTTTGAATATTGGGCACCAAACCACATATTTAATTAAACCACAATTTGCAGCTTATCATGCGGTCAGAAAAATAATGAGAAATTGGTTAATAAAGAGACTCAAAGATGAGTATGTCAAAAAAAAGCCAGTGATCTACAATCCTCCTAAAAGTCTCAACCAAGGCGAAAGTAACTTTATTACAAGGCGGACAAAAGTTGCTTATTTAGTATATATGGGTGACTTAGCTGTTAGAGATAATTTACTTTACTCTATTAGAGATAATAAAACTCTAGTGCCCAAACCAGCTTCGCTATCTTGGTGTGTGTCACAATTTGATGATAAATATATATCTGATGGTATACTAACTTACCCTAAAAATTTAGGCCCTTTGAATGAAAACTTATTGTCAGGATCATTGTCTTTTTAAATGTCAGAAGTAATTAAAGTATTATTATCATCATACGGCTTTGCAATTTTACTATGGGCAGCTTTTATCTATACTCAAAAAAAATTTGGTAAATTAACAAAAAATGTTAGTTCTAAAAGAATATATATTAAATATTTTATTATAATCGTTTTAGGGTATGGGACTTTTTCACTAGTTTTAATTAGTGTTTATGGCGATTGGTTTAAATAATCAAATTTTATGAATAGTGATGATATTGAAACTCAAGATTACATATTTATGAAGTGTCTTCAGGAAAAAATATGTAAAAGACATGTCACACTAAAAACAACAGGTAAACAAATAAATGATAAGTCTTTAATTTCAAAAAATGTGATTAATGCTTTTGACTTAGATGAAATTTCATTCTTGACAGGATTAAATTTCAATATTGTTAGTGATACTGGGGCAAAACTGATAAGAATGAATCTAGCAAATAAAATTATGTGGGAAGACGATCAAAATAGTGAAAAGCGATATCTTTGGTATTTGTCAGAGAACGGTGAAAAATATTTAGAAAGAAATTCATACAAGAGCACATGAACATAGAATTAGTGGTAAATACATTTTGGTTTTTTTCGATTTTTACAGCAGCTATTTACATTATTAAAAAGAGGTATGTAGGTAAAAAGGAATATTCTATTATAGATAAAGGCTTTAAATTGGGCTTATCTGTATCAATATTTTTAATATTTCTAAGCTTATACTTCTTACTTACACAATCTTAGTTTCCACCCTCTAGTAAAATAAATTTTTGTGTATCTAGATCAACTCCTGCTTCTTTTCTAAGTTTTATCATTTCAGGAAGTTTTAACATTTCTTGCATTTTATCCATCGACTCTACTTCAATAACTGTATAAATTTCTTCATTGTTATCTTTTGGATGTCCGTAGGCTAATACATTAAGACCATATTCCTGTCTCAGATTTTCATTTTCTTCAAACATTTGTTTCCAATGTTCATAACCTTTAGTTATTTTTGCATTTGTAATAATTTTCATAGCTGTCCTCTCTATAAGTTATTATATTGTTTATTTAAAAATAATTCATTCAAAAGATATTGATCTCTAAAATTGAACAATACGTAAATTAGTTTAAAGGAGAAAATAATTATGAATTTATGTGTTGTATCTACCTATAACGGAACTAAAGAAGACTACTTAAAATTGTATGACTCATTTAAAGATGATATTGCGAAATATACTGATGGATTTGAGATGGGATTTGTCAGAGATGGAAAAGTGATAATTGTAGCAAATGTCACCGATGAGGAAAAATTTTATGCTTTGTTTGAAGATCCAAGATCAAAGGAATTTGATGCTAAATTTAATAATGTAGATGACGTATATAAGTTGGAAAAAATGTAGTAATACCCAAACTGATCAACGGATNTTTTCACGACAATTTTTTAAAATTGGTGGTAAAAAATCAAAATTAGCAGTCCATGCATAATGAATTTCAAGAGTATAAAATTCTATATCCTCCTGAGGAAAGTGACCCTCATCGTATTTATCCAATAGAGCTTGTTTTCTTTTATTCATTTCTTCAGAAGTGTTAGGGTCTTTCATTTGTAAAAAAAAATCTTCGGCTAGCTCATAGGTTGCAATACAGATTATTTCCTCTTCATCATAAATTATATCTTTTTCATGATAGCTATGAGAGGAAATAGAAATTAATAAGAATATAAATATCAGAACGAGCCTCATAATTTTAACTTATCAAATAGTTCCCTTTCTTTGTATTTATTCTCGGAAACTTCTAGGAAATACGATTTGAACTAACTACCAATTTGTATAAAATCCTTGATAATGCTGACGTAGGGGGCCATAGCTCAGCTGGGAGAGCGCTACGCTGGCAGCGTAGAGGTCAGGGGTTCGATCCCCCTTGGCTCCACCAAATTACTTTTATCATCATAATTTCCCTGAAAAATGTTGGAAGGCATAGCTAATGGGTAGGTCAGCCAAGTGCCGATGAATTTGAGAGTAGTCTTTATATTCTCAGACCAAATTAATTCAAAAAACCATTCTCAAAAGGAAATTGAGATAAAAGCTCATTGCCATTCTCTTTNATAAGAATTTGTTGTTCTAATTTAACGCCTTCGGTGCCATTTTTCCTTCCTATATAACTCTCAACACAAATAGTCATTCCTGGCAAAATTATTCCGTCATATCCAGCTTCATCATAATCACCATGATGATAAAGATAGGGATATTCTCCAGTCATCCCACATCCATGAGCTGAAAGATAATATCGATTATCATAAAATTCTGCAGGTATATCCCACGCTTTTTCAGAGTATTCTTTAAAAGACATTCCTGCCTGAATAATACTCATATTATGTTCAACCTGTTCTTTTGCGATTGAATATAATAATTTTTGATCAGAGCTGGGGTTATTAGGACCAGCATGAAAAGTTCTAGAAAAATCTGAATAATACCCATAGCAACCGACAACATCAGTATCCAAAGCAATCAGTTCATTTTCTTGAATTAATCGAAGACCAGTTTCTTGAAACCAAGGATTGGTTTTTTGACCAGAGGAAAGAAGACGGGTTTCACAATAATCTCCATCTTGAGCGATGATGGCTTGATGTAAAACAGACCATAATTCATTTTCGCTTATTCCAGGTTTAATTGATTTTTTCAGTTTATGAACACCATTTTCTGTTGCTCGAAGCGAGCTATGAATACACTTCATTTCCTCTTGTGATTTGATTGCTCTGGCTAACTCAACAGGCAACTGGGCATCTTTGATTACAAAGCCTTTTTCTTTTAAACCGATGGAAATATTTGCATTCAATCGTTCAATGCCGATCGTTGCTTTGACGCCGACTAAAGTCTGTAATCGGTCAGATATATTTTGAACCCATTGCTTTTCTTTATCATCAATGCTCATGCCACTAGCAACAAAACTGGCAGTCGAGGAAGTTTCTACAGATGTAATGGTATCAAGCCCAGATGCTAAGTGTTCACATCCTTTGAATTCAAATAAAATAGAGTCTTGTTGGGTCAAAATGAGATATCGAGATGGGGCATTGCGAGCTGTAAAAATTTGCATATTTCTAGCACCCGTTGTATAGCGAATATTTACTGCATCACTTAGGATACATGCATCAATTTCATGTAATTGCATTTGTTGTCTCACACGCTCAAGGCGGTACTTTTGAAGTGTTAGAATATCTAAATCTGAGACCCGTAAATTATCTAGTGTCACTAAATTAGAGTTGTCGGTCCGATCTGCATGCCAGTCTAATTCTGCCATAAATCAAATTAATCCATATTTAAATTTTTGAAAAGTAAAATAATCATAGCCATCTCAAACTAGGGATTAATAACAATAGGGCTAAGAAGGTTTTCATATTTCATTTAAATTCTTACAAGATCCATAGTCAAAACTATGTAATTCTTGAGATTTCATATCAATTTTGTAATTAAAAAAATTGTCTACAACAATTGTATATTTTTGCCCTGACCAAGTGCCAGAAGCCTTAATCTTTGCGTTATGTATTTCATCTCCTATTGGAAACTTTTTTGTAAATCCTGATGAGGTTTCTAATTCAATATAACTCATAGACTCATTAATTCGCATAACAAAGCTTATAGTATTTAAATCCTCAACGGTTAAGTTGTTTTCGGTGAATATAATCCCATCAAACATTTTATATTCTTGAGGAGTACATTTAAGTTCAATTACACCTCCCCAAATCAGACCAGGGAATAATAGTAATAAGGTAATAATTAATCTCATAAGGTAAATTTATGACTTCCCGTTTTCCCAATTTTCTGGATATGAATGAAGGACAGATTGATGAGAAAAAAGCTTGAAGGGTATAAATATTATAAAAATAAAAAAATAAATTTGTTTCATTTTTTACATTAAGTATTCTTCAAGCAAAGATATTGTTTTTTTTGCAGAATTAATAGCCGCTTCATTGTTTCTTCCCTCTACGACCCCCCAATGCTCACATTCTTTTTTATAATCTTTGTAATGCTTATCAGCAGAAACATCCCAAGTATCGTAATTATCTAAATGAATTACTTTATCTCCCATTCGCCACGTTCTTTTTCCATCCGCAGCAAGCCAGTATTTGCAATTTTCAGTTACTCTAAACCATTGATTTGAAAATTCTGCCTCATCCCAATTGCTCCATCCATCAAAGTTATGATGGGCGTTAGGAAAAATATCTATAGTTGCATTACCACCAAAATCGTTAAAGTTTTTTGCCATATCTTTACAAAATAAGGCAGGAGTAGTCTCATCCTTTTCACCGGTTAAAAAATGAATTTTATTTTTAGTTACACCCTGTTTATCTAAATATCTACAATATGGATAAACTCCTATTCTTAATGCAAAATCATTTAAATTTTCATCATCAATTATTGGCTTTCTAATCATATCAAGACCAGTGTAAACTGCAGATGAACCACCCCAACTAAAACCCATAACTGCAATCTTTTCAGGATCTATTTTAGGATGAGATTGCATATACTTTAAACCATAGAGGGCGTCAGCTGCCCCCATCCATGGAGTTAATTTACTGCTGTTGCCTTGAATAATCATATTATAAATACTTAAGCCTCTTGGAAGACAGCTATCGATTTCCAATGTAGCAACACCTGCTTTTTTAATATCCTGACCTAACGTAAAATTTCTTTGCCCAAAGTCACAGGCAGAATTCATAATTAAAATCATTAAAGGATATTTTTCTTGATGTTCTTGAGGGTAAGTTAAAAAACCCTCAATTGTATACTTTTGATCATTTTCAACACCATCTATAAAATCAATAGGAATTCTGGGAGTGAAAGCTTCAAATGAAATATTCTCAACTCTATAAAGTAAAGCATCGCATTTATTTCCCTCATCAACTACTTCGATATGATTATCGCTAGTCATTTTACCATACCATTTTCTAATATTTTCCTCTTCCTTAGGTTCTTTGCTCTCTATCTCAAAAGAATTTTTTGAAACTTTAAATGATTTAATCCTGACTCTTCCGCCATGAGAGGGCCATAGCCATTTTTCTTTTTTTATAATAATTTTGTTGGGATCTTTCTTATCTTTTTTGATGACTAGATCAATTACTCCTTCAATAATTCCATTGCCTAGCTCATAGCGTCCATGCCATTCGCAATTAGCTAAACCTCTCCATCTCCCAATAATATCTGAAGATATTTCCTCAGATTTTAATTCCTTATCTCGCGTTTTTTCATTGCCATCAACTTGCTTTCCATCCTTGAAAGTTAATCCCCAACTCAAACTAGGTATTAATAACAATAGGGCTAAGAGGGTTTTCATAATAATTAATTAGTTATTTTACACTCCATAAAATACATGGTTTTAAGCATAGTNTCTTTAAAAGTTTCGCCACTAATCTCTAAAGTAAATCTATTTAATTTAAGAATTTCAGAATGTGTTACATTCATTGAAATATTCTCGTATGTAAAATTATAAAAAGTTTTATTAGATTGTTCATTATCTAAATAATATTCTTTGTTACCATATTCATAAATTCTAGTTAGGGATTTATCACTATCGTTAAATATAAATATATTTGGATTTTCAAAAATATAATTTAATGAGGTTTCTCCATCTGGTCCATAAATCATTTCTTTTATGTAATTACAGCTAAGCTTTGTATCCTCACCCCAACTCAAACTAGGAATTAATAACAATATGGCTAAGAGAGTTTTCATTTATTCACAATAAATCATAAAAATATGCATTTATCCCCTGTTTTTGATATTTGTCATCTAAATTATCATACATTTGTTTGAGTTTAAGAGGGACTATCCCTGAGTCATATAGGCCCCGATCCTGTAGGTTTTTATTAATATATTGAGCATTTTGTAAATGATCTTTATATTTTAATAACAGTAAGTACTGGGTGTTCCAATTCTNNGATATTTGGTCCACCAAAAATAGAATAAAAATATGGAACAAAACTTAGATAAACTTTTTTCAATTAATTTTTTGGGAACATGGCTTATTACTCTTGCTGTAATAGCTCTCGTAATTTTTGCTAGCTATAAAATATTTAATATTTTATTTAAATCAGAGATTTATTTTAAAAAATCAGCAATCAGTTATTTTTTAATTTTTATTTTTATTTTCGGCTTCTTAATATACTTCTATAGTTAATTAGCTCACGAAGATAATTTTATCTGTCGATATGCAAAATAGTCAGGTTAATTAGCCATAAAATATTTAATTTTATTGTTAATAGAGTGTAATGTTGACTAATAAACTAAGTTATTTAGGTCACAATTAAGGAAGGTAATATATGAGTATAGCAAGAGTAACGACAGTAAAAATGGACTCAAAGGAGGCAGCTGACGAACAAACACAAGGGTACGTACAAAGTGCTCCATCAGAATTCCCACAAGCAAGTCAGTTAATTGGCATTAGAATTGATGATGTTACATTAATGGCAGTTACAATTTATCCTGATGCTGAAACTATGAAGGCAGCAGATACAGCACGAGAAAAAAGATTAAATACTAATATAGAAAATAGGGTCTCAGTCGAGACAGTAGTTGGCGAGGTTACATTAGATCATCATAATCACTAATGATGAGGGTAATCAGACAAATATAAAAGCCTTTAGATCAGTCTAAAGGCTTTATGATTTTTAGACACCCCATCTCATAGCTGCTGTGTGAACAGATGAGTCCCAATGCTTTAAAAGCTCTTCGTCAAGCTTTGTAAGAGTAATTGAAGCGCCCTGCATTTCAAGAGAAGTGCAATAATTTCCAACAAGAGACCTTGATATCTTTATATTTTTTTTGTCTAACATGTTTTTAGCGTTATCATAAATTAGGTATAGCTCTGTTAAAGGAGTACCTCCCATACCATTGACAAATAAAAGAATTTCTTCGTTTGCCTCAGGCTTTAAGTCCTCGTTAATTGCCTCTAATAACTCGTTTGTAATCTCTTGTGCAGATTTCATTTTATCTCTTCTTCTTCCAGGCTCACCATGAATTCCAACACCAAATTCCATTTCATCATCGCCTATNTCAAAATTTGGTTTTCCTGCAGCCGGGACGGTGCAGCTTGAAAATGCAACTCCCATAGAACCTGAATTTTTATTTACCTTATCTCCTAAAGCTTTACATTCTTGTAAGCTACCTCCATGCTCAGCTAAAGAACCAACTATTTTTTCAACAACAACAGTAGCAGCAACACCTCTTCTACCAGTTGTAAATGAAGAGTCTTCCACAGCAACATCATCATTTGTCAATACAGACTCATTTGGGCTTTGCATCATCTCAGCTGCCATTTGGAAATTCATTACATCTCCAGAATAGTTTTTAACGATAAATAAAACTCCTGCTCCACTGTCTACTTTTTCAGCAGCAGCTAACATTTGATCAGGTGTGGGTGATGAAAAAACAAATCCAGGGCAGGCTGCATCCAGCATGCCGTAGCCGACTAAGCCACCATGCATGGGTTCATGTCCACTCCCCCCTCCACTGATTAGAGCTACTTTTCCCTCTTTTGTGGGAGTGGCTCTGGTGATGAAGTTGGGGTCGTAGTGGCAGTTAACAATATCTTGATGCGCAGCACCAAAACCTTGCAGACTCTCCTTTAGAAAATCATCCGCTGAATTCATAAATTTTTTCATAGTATCCTCCTAACTATTTAACACTGACTCACAGACAGTTTTTATCATTAATTGTGAAGACCTGGCTCCAGGATCGATATGACCTTTCGCTCGCTCTCCTAAAAAAGAAGCTCTCCCTTTTGTAGCTAAAAGATCTTTTGTTGAAAACATCCCTTTTTCCGCCACTTCTATAGCTTCTTGAAGTATCTCTTTAACATCTTTGTTATCCTCGACACCTTTTTTAAGGCAGTTAGATACAGGTATGAGAACATCCATCATTGTTTTTTCACCTACATCTGCTTTACCTCTTTGTTTTACAGCTTCCACGCCATCTGCAAAAATTTCNATTGCCTTTTTATAATCAACACCATTATCNATATCGTTTCCTTTGGCCATNGTCATAAANAATGTGCCAAACANGGCTCCAGATGAGCCACCNATACCAGAAAGAACTTTCATTGCNATTTGNTTTAGAGCTTTAGACATTGGCAAATCTTTAATNACAGCTTCTAATTCTATAACNAGCTTGATCCCTCTTTGGACATTAAAAATATGATCCCCATCTCCTATTTCTTGGTCCAATTTTTCTATTTCACTTGCATTTGCATCAATTACAGCTTGAATTTCTTTTGCTCTATGGATTAAAAAATTAACACTCATTGCACACTAATTCCTTTTTCGTCAAAAAATAAAATTTTATTTTGGTCTATTGCAAAATTTACTTTGTCTCCTTTTTGTCCTTGGAAAGCTCCTTGATATAAGGATAAAATTTCTGCTCCATTAAAATCTAACTCTACAACCGTTTCTGCACCGAGAGACTCAACAGTTTTAATTGAGCCAGAAAATTCACCTTCTCCTATCTTAATGTGCTCAGGTCTTAAACCAAGTTGACTTGCTTTATCTGGTGATGAAGTATTTAAAGAAGCTTTGTTGAGAATATTAATTTTTGGTGAGCCTAATCTATTTGCAACATAAATAGAATTTGGGTTATTATATATATCTTCTGGTTTATCAATCTGAGCGATCTTACCATTTTCTAATACTCCGATGCGATCTGCCATAGTTGTAGCTTCAGCTTGATCATGTGTTACATAGAGAATTGTGGAGCCTAAATTTAATTGGATTTTTTTCAGTTCGACTCTCAAACTTTCCCTTAATTTTGCATCAAGGGATGAAAGGGGTTCATCCATTAAGTATATACTTGGGTCTCTGACTAGAGCACGACCTATCGCAACTCTTTGCATTTCTCCCCCAGATAATTCAGTAGCTTTGTTTTCTAATTTAGCTGAAATCTTCAACATTTCCGCTATTTTTGTGACTTTTTCTCTAATCTTATCTTCTGGGATTTTTCTAAGAGGGGATCGAAGAGGAAAAGCTAAATTGTCGAAAACCTTATAATGAGGGTATAAAGAGTATTGTTGAAATACAAAAGCTGTGTCTCTAGCTGCAGGCTGAGCCTCTGAAAAATCTTCATCATCAAAAAGGATCTTTCCTTTATCAATTTTTTCTAAACCTGCTATTGATCTTAATGTTGTAGTTTTACCTGCACCAGTTGGACCTAATAATACAAAAAACTCTCCATCGTTTACTGTAAAGCTAATATCATCTAAAGCCTTAATAGTTTTATCATATATTTTTGTAATATTTTGTAGTTCTACTTTAGACATTAACTCATAAACTCACTTTGAAGTGCCTTATCATTTGAACCATCAAAAATTATTTGGTTATTATTAAGAGTATCAAATTGAATTTGCTCATTAATATTAACTTGTGTGTCACTATCAACTCTAATTTTTATATTTCCAAGTTGTGTTTCAATTGTAAGAATTTTTCTTGAACCTAAATATTCAACACCAAAGACATTGCCTTTTACGCCATTTTCAGAAACTAATTTTAAATTCTCTGGCCTTACACCTAAAAAATTTTCATTTGAGTCTGTTCCTTCTTTTTGTTCAGGTATATTTAATGATGAGTCTAATAATTTAATACTTGATTGACTTGGAGAAATTTTTTCATTTATTGGTATGAAGTTCATTCCTGGGGATCCAATAAAATTGGCAACAAACTTTGTTTTAGGTTTATTATAAATAACTTTTGGTGAGTCTGCCTGCAACACCACTCCCTCATTCATTACTGCTATTCGATCAGCCATCGACATTGCCTCTTGTTGATCGTGTGTTACATAAACTGTAGTTGCATCAATATCATCGTGAAGTTTTCTTAATTCCAAACACATCAATTCTCTAAATTCTGCATCAAGTGTGCCCAAAGGTTCATCCATTAAAAATGCTTTAGGTCTTCTAACTAGTGCTCTTCCGAGTGCAACACGTTGGCGATCACCTCCCGCTAAAGAGGATACTTTTGATTTTAATAAGTGATCAATTCTGAGAAGCTTTGCAGCTTCCAGAACTTTAGCATCTACTTCGCTTCGTGAGAGCTTTTGCATTTTCAGTGGGAAAGCCAGATTATTTCTTACATTCATGTGTGGATAGAGTGCAAAAAGCTGAAAAACAAAGGCTATATCTCGCTGAGAGGCCCTTAGATAGCCCACATCTTCCTTATCCAAATATATATTTCCAGAAGTTGGTAGCTCTAAACCAGCAATCATTCTTAAAGTTGTAGTTTTTCCACAACCTGAAGGACCGAGTAAAACGAAGAATTCTTTATTTTCAATAATAAGATTGGAGTTTTTCACTGCTACGAAATCTCCAAAAGATTTATGTAAATTTTTAATTTCTATTTCTGCCATGGCTAATCTGGGAAATGACTTGTGATCACAAATCCGATAGTTCCCACCAAAATAACGATAAAGGAATATGTATACATCCACATAGCAAAAGGCTGCATCAGCATAAATACACCCAATAAAATTAAAACAGTTGATGCATTTTCCCAAATGGATCTCCTGAAAATTCTTCTCAATAAACTTTTTTTCTCAGCCATTATTTTCTTACCGCTCCAAATGTTATTCCCCTTAGAAGATGCTTTCTCAATACAACTGTAAATATCATCACTGGGATTAAAAATAATGTTGTCCCTGCTCCAATAGCAGGCCAATCAAGACCACCCTCTCCTATAATTGTTGGGATAAATGGTGGTGCAGTTTGCGCATTAAATTGTGTTAGTAAAACAGCAAATGCATATTCATTCCACGAAAATATCATGCAGAAAATTGCTGTTGCTGCAATACCTGTAGTTGCTTGCGGNAGGACTACTTTAAAAAATGCTTGCATTCTAGAGTAACCATCTATCATCGCNGCCTCCTCATACTCTCTCGGTATCTCATCCATAAAGCCTTTTAACAGCCAAACTGACAAACTTAAATTTACAACTGTGTACAGAATAATCATGCCAACGTGAGTATCACCGAGACCAAGTTTTCTGTACATAATAAATATAGGCACTGCCACTGCTATTGGTGGGAACATTCTCGTAGATAAAATAAAAAATAATAAATCATCTTTCAGTGGGACTTTAAATCTTGAAAGAGCGTAGGCAGCTAAGGAGCCTAAAAATACCGAAAAGAACGTTGCACCAAATCCAATTATCAAAGAATTGGAATACCTCGGTAAAAATTTTGATGGTCCTGTTATGACCATTTCTCTACTGCGAACTAACTCCTCGTACCATGTATCTGGTGGTGGAAGAGAGTCCAAATAATCCTTTGGTTGTCTTGATCGATTTGTAAATAAATTCACATAGCCCTCTAAAGATGGTTCAAAAAAGACCTCTGGTGGGTAAGAGATAGCGCTATCAACACTTTTAAAGCTTGTAGCAACCATCCATGTGATCGGTATAAGGGTTACGACCATGTAGACGATGATGATAGTGGCAGCTAATTTCCTTGAAAATCCTGTTGCTTCTAGTGGTGATCTTGAAGTGTCCATTATCGCTCTTTAATTTTGTTCATAACTTTTACATACACATTTCCAAAGCCGAATATGGTGACAAATAATATTACAGCAAAAGCAGAGCTGTAACCTGTTTTCCATTTTTCAAATGCTTCACGTTTTAAATTAATTGATGCTAATTCAGTCGCCGATCCTGGACCCCCTGAAGTAAGCTCAGCTACAAGATCAAACATTTTGAAATTCTCGATCCCTCTAAATAATAATGCAAGAAGTAGAAAAGGAAGGACAGATGGCAATGTTATATGGATAAATTGCTGCCACTTACTAGCCCTGTCAACTTCTGCAGCCTCGTACAAATAATTTGGGATTGATCTTAATCCTGCCAAACAAATTAACATGGTAAAAGGTGTCCACATCCATGTATCGACAATCACAATTGACCAAGGGGCTAAAGTGCTTGAACCAATCATATCAAAAATACCAAAGTCATAGAAAAAATTAACTACGTAATTAAATAGACCTACTTGAGGATTATATAAGTAAGTCCAAAATACACCNACGACTGCAGGGGAAAGCATCATTGGTAAAACTATTAAAGTAGTGAGTAGTTCATTGCCTTTAAATTTTTTATTTAAAAGAAGAGCNAGACCCAATCCAATTAATGCTTGTAAGACTAATGTCCAACAAACGAAGTGGGCAGTTATTTGCATCTTTTCCCATATCTCTTCTTTTCCTAAAATCTTTTTATAGTTTTTTAAACCCACAAATTTTACTTCTCTACCTATTTTATTGGCATAAAAATTGGTGAATGACATTCTTATGGCATAGATGAGAGGATAAATATTTATAGCAAGTAATAGAATTAAAGTAGGTGCTATGAAAATCCAGGCTATTGCTTTATCAGATAAGCCTTTGAACTTTTTAACAGCACTTTTCATATATGTTTTAGATTGAAGGGTGGGATTGATCCCACCCTTTATATTAATTTAGTTATTAAATTTTACCGTCGTCTTCGAAGACTTCAGTCCAATCATCAATAATTTTGTCTAATGCGTCTTTTGCAGAACCTTTTCCATTCACAACGTAGTCATGAATTCTCTCCTGCATTGGAAGCATTAATTCAACAAATGTAGGCTCTTGCCAAAAGTCTTTGACGATGCCCATTGAGTCAAGGAAGCCTTGTGCGTAAACAGCTGAGTCAACGAAATCAGGTGATCCAAGAACATCCATATGACATGAATATCCTCCTAAATCCCACCATTTTTGTTGAATATCTGGCTTTGCAAACCACTTCATGTATTCAAGAGCCAAGTCTTGTTTATCAGAGTAACTCACAACTGAGATACCTTGACCACCAAGAGTAGCTGCACATACGTTTTGACATGGGTTAGCAAAGAAACCAGAAACTCTTCCGTCACTGTCTTCTTTAGAAACGCCAGGCCAGAAAGCATACCAGTTCATTTGAAATGCAACCTGTCCTGATTTATATGCATCAAGATTTGCGACCATATAAGCATCTGAATGCCCTGGAGGTGCACAATCTTCATACATTTTTCTATAAAATTCAACAGCTTCTACAGAAGCATCTGAGTTAAAATAACCGTCCATCTCGTATGGGTTATCAGGATTTTCGTACTCCATACCCCATGCGTACATGGCTGCTGTTACACCCATGGTAATACCTTCAGATCCACGCTCTGTATTGATAGCTGCACCGTATCTTACTTGACCATCAATTTCTCTTCCTTGGAAGAAAGTACACATGTCATATAACTCATCCCAAGTTTTTGGAACACCTAGATCATATCCATGCTTACTTTTAAATTCAGCTTGAAGCTCTGGTCTATCAAACCAGTCTTTTCGATAAGCCCATGCTAAAGCATCACCCATTGCTGGAAGAGCGTAATAGTTAGGTGATCCTTTTGGCCAAGTTGAATATGCGTAAACAGTTGCTGGGTTAAAATCATCCATTGAAATTCCGTTAGCATCAAAGAAATCATTTAACTTAACATAGTGACCATATTCAGCACCTTGTCCAATCCACTGTGAGTCACCAATTAACAAGTCAAAAGTTTTACCTTGGTTATTTAACTCGTTAAGCATTCTCTCAGCAAAATTTGGCCATGGCACAAATTCGAAGTTCATCTCAACGCCTGTTTCAGCTGTAAATTCTTTACTTAATTCTTGTAATGCATTAGCAGGATCCCAAGCGGCCCAGCCCAAAGTCAAAGACTCAGATTTAGCATTTAAAGAAAAAAGTAAGGCAAAAACAGGAACTAGAAATACAGATAGTATTTTTCTCATGTTATTATTCCTCCTCTTTAATAACAAAACNGGCTGATTATACAGTCTTTTTACATATTTATAAATGCAGATTATTCATAGTTTTAAAAACATTTTAAATAGCAGTTAACTGTAATATTATAGTTTGTCGCAGGAGGGGGGTTAAGCGATGTCTATTAAAGGTCCAGCTATATTTTTAGCTCAATTTGCAGGTGATGATGCTCCGTTTAACAATTTAGAGAATATCTCAAAATGGGCTAGTGATTTGGGATACTTAGGTGTTCAGATACCTAGTTGGGATGAGAGGTTAATTAATTTAAAGCAGGCATCTGAAAGCAAAGATTACTGTGACGAAATAAAAGGGACTCTTAAAAGTTTTAATTTAAATCTAACTGAGCTATCGACGCATCTCCAAGGTCAGCTTGTAGCTGTTCATCCTGCATATGACTCAGTATTTGATGGTTTTGCAGCCTCAGAGGTTAGAGGAAATCCATCTGCAAGGCAGCAATGGGCAGTCGATCAATTAATGATGGCTGCTAAAGCTTCAAAAAATTTTGGATTGACTGAACATGTTACTTTTTCAGGAGCATTGGCTTGGCCATATGTTTATCCATGGCCTCAAAGACCAGAAGGGTTAGTTGAAACTGCATTTGATGAACTAGCTAAAAGGTGGAAACCAATTCTTAATGAATTTGATAAGTGTGGGGTGAATTTGTGTTATGAAATTCATCCGGGCGAGGATCTTTTTGATGGAATAACTTTTGAAATGTTTCTAGATAAAGTAGGTAATCATGAACGCTGCAACATGCTATATGATCCAAGCCACTTTGTTTTGCAACATTTAGATTATTTGCAGCATATTGATATTTATCACGAGAAAATAAAAATGTTTCATGTCAAAGACGCAGAACTCAATCCCACTGGTAAACAAGGGGTCTATAGTGGATTTCAATCTTGGAAAAACAGAGCAGGTCGATTTAGGTCTTTAGGAGATGGGCAAGTAGATTTCAAGTCAATTTTCTCCAAACTTACTACTTACGGCTTTGATGGATGGGCTGTTTTAGAATGGGAGTGTGCTTTGAAACACCCTGAAGACGGAGCTAAAGAAGGTTCAGTATTTATAAAAGATCATCTAATTAGAGTGACCGAGAATGCTTTCGATGATTTTGCCGATGCTGGCACTGATCAAGATGCAAACAAAAGAATGCTTGGAATTGAATGATAATATGACCAAAAAATTAAAATTAGGAATGGTTGGTGGCGGCTCAGGTGCATTTATTGGAGAGGTTCACCGTATTGCATCTAGAATTGATGACCGCTTTGAACTGGTCGCTGGTGCCTTTTCATCTAATCCTGAAAAAGCTCAAGCCTCTGGAAGAGATATTGGAATAGCAGATGAAAGGAATTATAAGGACTACCTTGAAATGGTCGAAAAAGAATTGATCAGAGAGGATAAAATAGATGCTGTAGCCATAGTGACACCAAATCATATGCACCATCCGATCGCTAAAGCTTTCATGGAAAAAGGCTTTAACATAATTTGTGACAAACCCCTTGCCATGAATGTTAATCAATGTGAGGAACTAATAAAATGTAAAAAAGACAATAATGTTCTTTTTGCTTTGACTCATAACTACACTGGTTATCCCATGATTAGGAATGCCAGAGCTCTTTGTAAGAGAGGTGACTTAGGTGAAATAAGAGTAATTCAAGCAGAGTATGCTCAAGATTGGCTGACCGAAGATTTAGAAAATAGAATTAATGATGGGGGAAACAAACAGGCCTCTTGGAGAACCGATCCTAATCAATCAGGTGCTGGTGGATGTATTGGTGACATTGGAACTCATGCTTACAATCTGATTAGGTTTATAACTGATCTCAATACAGAGGAGATATCTGCAGAGTTAACATCTTTTGTACCTGGGAGAAAATTAGATGATAATGCTCAAATATCATTACGATTTAAAGGAGGAGCAAAAGGTACTATCTGGTCTTCACAAGTAGCCCCAGGAAATGAAAATCATTTACAAATAAGAATTTATGGTAATAAGGCCGGACTAGAATGGTGTCAAGAAGATCCAAATTACCTTTACTTTACAAAATTTGGAGAACCCAAACAAAAAATTACAAGAGGTGGATCAGGTGCTATGAGCGATGCGGGAGATGTTACTAGAATTCCTGCCGGACATCCCGAGGGATATTTAGAGGGCTTTGCAAATATATATACAGATGTAGCTAATGCACTAATTGATCAGAAAAATGGCAAATTTAATGAGGAAAATCATCATTTTCCAAGTGTAGAAGATGGACTTGA
>FUFK010047678.1_pt1 | contig 23192 bp, 27 predicted proteins | sample 1021851 | NCBI WGS metagenome assembly FUFK01 (sample SAMEA51879418, study PRJEB19060) | metagenome | reverse complement strand
ACACTTGATAATTGCATTGTGTTAGTAGATGAGATGCAAAACTTGAATTTTCACGAATTAGATAGTATAATAACAAGAGTAGGAGATAACTGTAAAATATTGTTTTGTGGTGACTCTACTCAAACGGATCTTACAAAGTCCAATGAGAAGAATGGCATCTTAGACTTTAAACGCATCATCGAGATCATGGAAGATGATTTTGGTGTAATTGAATTTGGTTTAGATGACATTGTTCGCTCAGGTCTAGTAAGAAACTATTTGGTTACTAAACTCGCTTTGTCTTTATAATGTTTACCCACTTGAATAAACTTGGTGATTTTGAGTTAGAAGCCAATACCATAGATGGAGTCAGATATTACACTCTTCCGAGTGGACAAAAGGCTCCTTCTATTACTTCTATAACTAGTTTTTATAATCGTCAAACTTTTGTTAAATGGCGAAAAAAAATTGGTGAGGAGGAAGCCAATAAGATCACAAAAGTTGCTACTGATAGAGGAACTAAGTTTCATGATCTGGTTGAAAAATATCTTTTAAATGAAGATATAAACTCTTTAGATATATTACCTACAACCAAAGCTCTTTTTCTAAAAGGAAAAAAATCTTTAGATAATATAAATAATATTCATTGTCTTGAAAAACCACTCTATAGTGAGTACTTCGGGATAGCGGGAAGAGTTGATTGCATTGCGGAATATAATGGCGAATTAGCCATAATAGACTTCAAAACATCTAAAAAAATTAAACCAGAAAAGTGGTTGGAAAATTACTTTGTACAGGAAACAGCTTATGCTTGTATGTACTATGAAATGACAGGCATAGCAGTAGAAAAGATTGTAACCTTAATGGTATGTGAAAACGGAGATGTTAAAGTTTATGAAAAAACCAACAAACGTGACTATATTAAACTTCTTACCAAGTATATTAAAGAATTCGTCACACACAAACTCGGAGAGTATGGAGAAAGAAGTTAATGAACTACTAAAAGAGAAATTTCTCGATCAGAATAAGTTTACACAAGATGTTGAACAACTTGTACTTAGCACTGAACTCAATTATATTGAAGCAATTATTAGTTATTGTGAGGAAAAAAATATTGAGTTTGAATCTGTAGGTAAATTAATTTCTAAACCACTAAAAGATAAATTAAAGGCAGAAGCAACTGAATTAAATTATCTGAAGAGAACTTCTAGATCAAAATTGCCATTGTAAGTTTATTATGATATTCTGGATAGGATTCATTATTATGTTCCTCAATGAAGGATTTGTAATGATGAGACATGTATCGCCTTGGGCGGCAAAACAGAGAGATAATCTCATAGAAAAATACGGTGATGGTTGGCAAACCTTTCATGGTATAGTAGATTACGTTTGGGTAATTGTTGTAGCCTTAGGGTTCGCATTTTCACCTCATAGAGGTAGTCATTTATACGTTTTTCTCGCCTTTTGGGGCAGTGCATTTACCCTAATATACCTACCTATGTGGGTATCTAAAACAGATAAATAGTAATAACATTTGGATTACAGATGAGTGAATTTTTCAAAGCTCCAGCAGTCAGAGCCGCAATGGCCGAGATACAGGAGTTACAGGAAGATATAATGACAGGTATCGCTGTTAGAGGTATGAGAGATCCTACCTCAGAAGAGGGATACATGTACATTGATAAGATGAAAAAACTTCTCGAAAAACAAAGAAACTTTATGTTTAGATTGTCATTAGAGAAGGAAGATCCTGATGCCCTTGAGATGAAGGAACAGATTTTGGAATCTGCTAAGTTTCTAGGTTTAAAGCCTGGACAAGATATCCAAACTTTCTTCGACACATTGAGTGTAACTCTGGAAAAGTTAGAAAAAGACCTACCAGATTGACTAATAGATCATTACATGTTATAATACAAACAATCCAACAATACAAAAATACGGAGAATACTAAATGTCATTTGCTGCATTAAAGAAACAATCTAAAGCAGGCTCTCTAACAGAGAGATTGATGAAAAAAGTTGAGAAACTCAACGAAAAAGGTGGAAGTAATACTGATGAACGTCTTTGGAAACCATCTGTAGATAAAGCTGGTAACGGATTCGCTGTCATACGATTCCTCCCTGCTCATGCCAATGCTGAATTGCCATGGACTCAAGTATGGAGTCATGCATTTCAAGGGCCAGGTGGTTGGTACATTGAAAATAGTTTAACAACTATTGGAAAGAATGACCCTGTAGGAGAACTCAATAGAACTCTTTGGAACAGTGGTCGTGAGTCTGATAAAGATATTGCTCGTAAACAGAAACGTAAGTTATCTTACTACGCTAACGTTTACATTGTAAAAGACTCTGCAAATCCTGAGAACGAAGGACAAGTCAAACTATACAAGTTTGGTAAGAAGATCTTTGATAAGATCACTGCTGCAATGCAACCTGAGTTTGAAGATGAAGAACCAATCAATCCATTTGATTTTTGGAAAGGTGCTAACTTCAAATTAAAGATCAAACAAGTTGCTGGATTCTGGAACTATGATAGTTCAGAGTTTGGTAAGACAGAAGCACTTCTAGATGATGATGCTGAACTAGAAAAGATCTACGACAAAATCTATGATCTAAGTGAGTTCACTGCTGCTGATCAGTTCAAGAGTTATGAAGAACTCAAAGGACGTTTAGACGCAGTTCTAGCTAGAAAGGCAGTTGTTACGCCTAAGATAGACACTGAGGATCTTGAAGATCTAAGTGAAGGTCTTGCTCCTACACCAGAACCAGTTGCTGCTGTAGAAGAGACTACGGAAGAAGAAGATGACGCACTGAGTTATTTTCAAAAACTCGCTGAAGAGTAAACAATAAGAAAGGGGTCTTACGACCCCTTTTTTTATGATCCACTAAGTCTTGGATTATATACTTTTTTCAATCTTCTATTGAGATAATCAGTTGATGGTTTATACTTCATAATTCTTCTCATGTCGCTTACATATATGTCTAGATAATCACCTTTCAAAATTCTTATTCTTCTTTTTGCATCATTTTCATTAACTTCATATTGATAGTTGGTTACTGGAAATACATTGTTACATAATATTTGATCTCCATTAGCATCCCTAGCCACACCAACGTTATCTACTGATGCTAATGGATTGAGATCCTCTCCAGCAATTGTAATTTCAGTCTGGAGAACTTCATCTAAGTATCTAGAATTAAAATTAGAGTCCACTCTAAGTCCTTCGGGAACTATTAATCTTCCGCTCTGATCCATGAATAATTCAGTGTTGTAATGATGAACTTCTTCCAGAGCTGCTTCACTACCATATTTTTCTAAGATGTATATTTGAAAATCAACATCGTTTAATGGCCATTGATCACGATAATTAGTAATATTGTTTGTTGTTAAAATAACCCAATCATAACGAGGATCTCCATATACTGCTTCTGCTGTTTGATCTGGTCTTTCATCTCCGACAATCATGTAATCACTAAATGCAGTAGCAACATTCGCAAAATCATTACGAAGTTTGGGTCTTTTAAATATATTCTTTACTCTAATTGTCTCAGCACTAGAACTTCTATCCGTGGTTCTAGAAACATATTCCATCTCTGGAAAGTAAGAAAAATATGAAGCCATTAGTATCCTATCTCCGCATTGTATGGGTTGTTTTCTTTAATAATACTGATTGGGAAGAGATCTCCTAAACCACCACCTTGACCAGTAGTATCATTTGGATCATATCTTCTACCCTGAGCTACATTATCTGAGTAGTCTGTGTTGTATATAGGTTCAAGTTCATTAAATCTAAGTGTCATAGTTAATGAAATTGGCATACCATTATCATACGCCATCCATTGACCCTCTGGAGTATAGTTGACACTTATATCTGTCAGAGCACAAGGTTTAAATTTATTTACTCCCATGATGTCCTTGTTATCTCTAGTCACATATCTTAGTCGAAAAATATTAGGTGTGCCTAAGAAGTATGAGGGGCCTCCAGCTTTACCATTATCTTCTGATCCACTTTCCATTTTTTTGAGTTTTCTAGGAGCAGACCATTGTTTGAAAGCTCGAATGATCATTCTAACATTTGCAGCTTCTAATTCATTTCTAGGGCTCATTGTCCATTGAAATTCAAATGATCTTAGACCAACGCCAGTAAACAAGAGTTCTGTGTTTGCATTTGCAACAACACCCACAGTTCTAGAAAGAACTGTTTCTGGAGGAATATCATATCCCATGTTAGCAGATAACTGACTAACCATATTTGCCATCATATCTGCTCTACCTGTTTCTCTCTGCATCCTCTCTAATGATTGTCCAGCCCTTCTTCTAGTGCCACCAAGAAAGAAACCATCTAAAGTAAAAGTTGCTCTCAATGGGTTTGTAGATGTTTGTTGAAGTGCTGTTGCTGCTCCAGCGTTCATATCGCCATCATCCCACATTCTTGGGTTAGGATCCATCATGTTATTAGGCATGGGTAGTTTTATACCAGCACCTAGTTTTTTTCTAAATGGTGATGATCTTTGTAATCCAAATCCAATATTATTCTTTGCATCTTTTCCTTGAGTATTTCTTCTATTCTCATGGTGTAAAGCATCTGCATATGGTGGATTGTATCCATAACATTGGATAAACATATGATCCATATTGTTTGCCATGTCCATAGGATATTTTACAATCCTTCTGAACATTACATCATTATCATCATCGTAGTCACTTATATTATGATATGTTCCAAAATCAGGATTGAAGAATCTATTAAAGATACCAAAGTCTCTTGCTACATCTTTGTTTTCAGCAAATCTAGCTGGATTATAAGATGATAATGCATTTTTCTTAGCGTTATCTATATTGAATATCCCATTCTTACTCTTTGCATGTGAATAACTCTCACCATTACTATAGAATGAAGCCTCTTCAAAACTTATTGCATTATCAACTCTACCCTCAGTTATCTCAAAATCTAAAGAGTTTTTCTTTAACCATTCTGGAGTTGGATTATCTTTATTATTCGTAGCTTGAATATTTTTTCTTATACCATCTTTAATACTAGCATCAATTCTTGCTCTTTCTTCTGCATTTAGAAAGGGTTCAACCTGACCCTGACCTTCCAAAGATTTCATTTGATTTATATCCCAAACACCATTAGCATATATTGGTTTTCCCTCTGGAATGATTTGGCCGTTTCTATCTACAGGTAGAACTTGTGCTGAACCATTCTCTGCATCATAAAACAAACGAAAATTTTGTATATCTAAATTTTTATCTACTCTCTGTATTATTTCATATTCAATCGGATTTATCTCATCACCAACTCCACTATCGGTAATAGGTGTGGCAGTAATTCCAGTTTTTATATCGTTTCTGTACTCATTTGGTATTTGAGATGGAAACAGTGCTGAACCGCCAGTATAGAAACTCATTGTTATTTTCTCCAGTTAAATGCTCTGTTCTTAGGGTATGATCTACCTGATTGGTTAATAAATCTTTCTGTAGGGAGTAAAGCAATACTACCCCAATCTTCATCATCAGGAACTTTATATAGGCTACCTATTCCAGAAAACAGGTACTTGTGTATGCTATTCTTGGGCACTACAGACCCGCCACCGCTATTTAGTAAGCTTTCTGCAACTGCATCACGATAATCTGGATTAATGTAGTGTAAATTACATCCTAAGAATCCGTCACCATCAAATCTTAATGCCACTGCTAATGGTTGGATATCCCAAAATGGATATTTTTCTGGATGTTTTACTTTATAATCAAAGAAAAATAGAGATCCCAGAGTAATACCACCAGTGTCTATTGTATCCGCATCCATATCTTGCACTTCAGAAAGAGCATTTATCAATGCATTGGCATACCATGCACTAGTTCTTCTACCAGTGCCAGCTTGTTCTCTAATATCTTCTGCGATCATGAGATATACCTAAATCGTCTTCGGTCATGATCTTAAATTCATATTTTCTGTCAGCACAGTATTGTTCTGCTGCCTTCCACTTTGCTTCATTTATAACCCATGTCTGAACAGCATGTGCCCATGCCTTAGTTCTTTTCTTTGGGTTTTTTGGTGGAGCTTTACATTGTTTCTTGGGTTTCACTTCTATCACAACAGATCTTTTCTTTCCATTTGAATCTTGATACTTAATGAAGAAGTCTGGAAAGTATCTGTGCATCTTTTTATCTAAAGGATTCTTGTATGGTATCCAAAACTCCTCTGATTGCCATTGACTTATATTCTCTGTCAGATCACAATACTCCATGAACTTTCTCTCCCAAAGAGAACGATAAATGATCTGAGTGGGATCACCTTTATACTTTTTAGTATGTTTTGGTTTGAATTTGCCTTTATAAGCCATAAAAACTCGTATACATAGTATGGTAAGTCATATGTTTATTTAGATGGCTGTTAGTATCAATAGATTAAAAAGTTATTTTCAGAAGGTAGGGCCGTTAACTGCGGCTACTGACTTTCAAACTGTCAATGTAAATGATCCCGAACAACTTTTCAATTTTGAAAAGGCTTTGGGAGCACCTTCCCTATCGAACTACTTTAAGTTCTCTATGGAAATTGCTCCACAAAATGCAACGGTTATAAAACAATTTCCTGACGAAAATGGAGAAAGTAAAGCTAACGTTAACCTAGACAAGTTTAGAGAGGATAATCAAGAGGACGAACTTAAAAAGTGTTTAAATTTAGAACAATGGTTGACAGAATGTGGATGTTTTGATAATTGTTATAAAGGAAGAAGGATGGAACTACTAGCAAGTGAAGCAAACTTGCCAGGCACCAACATGCAAGTAGTACAAGAAGTTGGTAGTAGACAGGGTGTAAGAGAAAGATTTGCTTCACAAAGACAGTATACAGATATTTCTGTTTCATTTTATGTAACACATGATTATACAAGTCTTAGATTCTTTCAAGAGTGGATAAATTTTATGAATCCACTTTATATCGGACAAATAGGACAGACTTTTCCAAATGGACAGGCGCAGGGGTATCCAAATGCAACTGATCATAATGCATTTCATAGATTTAGATATCCTCATCAATATAAAAGAGATATTCAAATAACAAAATTTGAAAGAGATGTTAATAAAGGTTTTACAGGTAGGGTTGATAGTGGATTAAAAGAGTGGACTACTGATATGGATATAGAGGAAGAGGGAAAACCAATTTATGACTCTAGTTACATACCATCCGTAATGAGTTATAATTTTGTAAATGCATTTCCAGTGTCAATACAGGACATACAATTAAGTTTTGGTGCTGCACAAGTTCTAAAGGTTACTATTGATTTCTCTTATGACAGATATTTCATAGTAAAAGGTAATGGAGGAAGATCTTATAAAACTCCAGGCGAGTATGCAGATTTTGTGCCATTGGGAATAACTCCTCAAGTCCTAAGTAGGGGTCAGAATTACCCTTAAAAAACCCCTCTAAATAATAACGAATAATTACTTATTATGCCTTTACCAAAAATTACTACGGCTGAGTATGAATTGATATTGCCTTCTACTGGAAAAACTGTAAAATACAGACCTTTCCTAGTTAGAGAAGAGAAAATACTTATACTTTCGCTTGAATCAGAAGACCAAAAACAAATCACCAATGCTGTTAAACAGGTTCTAAAAGAATGTGTTAAGACAAAAGGTATCAAGATTGATACTTTACCAAGTTTTGATATAGAATATCTGTTCTTGAATATTCGTGCCAAATCTGTTGGTGAAACGATTGATCTTGTTGTTACATGCGGTGATGATGGTGTTACAGAAGTGCCTGTAACTGTTGCTATTGATGATATAAAAGTAGTGAAGTCTGATGATCATTCTCAAGACGTTGAATTAGCAGATGGATACACTGTTAAAATGAAGTATCCTTCATTAAATCAATTCATTGAAACAAACTTTAATCAGAAAGATGATGATGCCGTTGAAAAATCATTTGAGATTGTAGCATCCTCTATCGACATGGTGTATAATGATGAAGAGATGTTTGCAGCATCTGAATGTACTAAAAAAGAATTAAAAGAATGGGTCGAATCTTTGACATCTGAACATTTTCAAAAGATTGAGAAATTTTTTGAAACTATGCCTAAATTAAAACACACTCTCAAGGTTACAAATCCTAAAACCAAGAAAGAAAATATTATAGAATTAGAGGGGCTATCGGATTTTTTCGCCTAAGTATGTCTCATATAGATCTTGAGACATACTTCCGAATCAATTTTGCTCTGATGCAGTATCATAAATATTCTCTGACAGAAATTGAGAATATGCCACCTTGGGAGAGAGATGTGTATGTTGGTTTACTTAAATTACATATTGAAGAAGAACAACTAAAACAAAGAGCTAGAGAAGCACAAGCAAACAATGGCTAAAAAGGGAAAGTTATCAGGACTAACAAATCTCGGCAAAAAGACTCTTAAAACAGGTAAGAGTGTTGTCAAGAAAGGCAATACGTTACTCAAAAGAAATTTTGGGAAGCGTGGGACTGTAAAACTCAAGGCACAAAAAGGTTTATCTCAGATAAGAGGTAAGAAGATATTAGGTGGTGTAGATGAAAAGGTAAAACCATTAACAAAGGATACGAAGGTAAGTCCAAAATCGAAGATCAGTAAGATAGTAAAAAATATAACAAACAATATAGTTCCAAGTCTCGAACAAAAGGTAGAGGGGAGGATTGATAGTTTTGATCCTAATAAGTTACTTGGTAAAATATTTGATGGAGGTCTTGGTGAACTTGATGGATTTGGAGCTGCTCTATCCAAAATGCAGAGGGAACAGTTACCCTTCTTAGAAAGAGCGAATAAATTAGCAGTAGACTTTGTAAGTAAACTTGCCAGTGGTAAAGGTGGCGGTGGATTCTTAAGAACTGTAGGTAATATAATAAAAGTTATTGCTGCGGCTGGTGTCGCTGCTATTGCTGCACCATTTGTTTTGACAGGCCTAGCTGCAGCTGGTGTCGTTGCTGGTGCAAAATTTGTTGGTAAGAAAATAATATCAGGTGTTAAGGCAGTTGGTAACTTCTTTAAGAGAAAAGGCAAAGAAGTCAAAGACAAAGTAAAGACTAAGGCATCTAAGTTTTTTGCTAAATCTCTTGATAAACTTGAAGGTATAATGACTTTCCTTGAAAAGAGAGGAGAACCTAAAGAAGAGGTGCAACCTCCTGACGGTGAAGGGAAAAAAGAAACCAGTGTTAAACCAAAAGAAACACCTATGGGTGTTGGAAAAGAGAATGCTACGATTGAAATAACTGATGATGGTAAATTTATAGTCACTAGAACTCCAACCACAGTAGAAGAGGAAGTAGAAGAGAGCAAACCAAAAGGATTACTGAGGGCTGTAACTGGTGTAGCAGATGCCTTCACAGGTGGTATATTTGACTTTGATAAGAGAGGTGACACTAAATTACAAGATCTTGGCCAGGGTTTTGTAGACAATATGACTCTCGGTGGAACTGACTTTGACGAGAAAGGAAGGAGTCCTGTACAGAATGTAATACAGAATGTTTTTGGCCTTGTTAAGAAGGGATTGACAGGTAGAGATGGAGAAAAAGGACAAACAGGTGCCACTGGTGACAGAGGTTTGACAGGAAAAGATATATTATCCAGAGTAAGTGGTATTGCTGATCAAGCAAGTCAGTTTGTTTTTGGTAGTGATTTTAGTGATTTCACTAAAGGATTACTTAACAGTGCAAGTAGTGTCATATTAGGCGGCCCAGTAAAGGCTGAGGAAATAACTACTCCAGATGATTTACAAGTAGAACAATTAAATATACCATCAGAGGTAACAACTTCTAAGGTTGAATCTAATCTTGAAGCATTAAATCAGAGACAGTTAGTTGCTGATGATGTTTCTCAAACTGCTACAAAGGGTGCTGGAGAAGGACAGATAATACCATTGGATTTGAGTGGCAACACTGGATCTAAGGATCAGGCTCAAACTCCAACACAAAAGAAGACTATAAAGGAAATGACTCAGGCTGGTAATACTATACCAATACTCTCATCAGTTGATCCAAGGAACATACATCTTCCAAGCACTATGAGTATGTTAAACATAGTAGATGCTAACAACGGAAACTAATGGCTAGAAATCTATCAATATCATCTCTAAAGGTTCAAGATAAGGCTCAAAAGTCTGTAGATCAGGCTGGCACGAGAATCAAGAGAGCTACTAGTCTCTTGAATGAGATGATGTTGAAGAATGATCCTCCATCAAAGTCTACAGTTGATAAGGCAGAAAAATTCGTATCAGATAGAACAAAAGGCAATAAAGATCCAGCTAACACTATGATAACTGATATGTTGTTATCTGGTAGTGTTTTTATGTTACCTTTTCTTCTAACTAGAGGAGCTAAAACAAATGAGGTAGATCCTGAGACAGAATTAAAGGAAAGATTTGGTGGGGATGATCAACTGATGAAAGAACAGTTGAAGAAAGAGGATGATCAGAGAAAGGAGGGATTGGAGAATGTTAAGAGTGCTGTTAAGAAAGATGAAAAGGTGGCTTTAGAAAAGAAGAGTGATGTTGATAAAATAAAAGAACCCGAAAAAGATCAAGAAGATCCAGCACAACCTGATCCTCAAAAGGATCAAGAACCTATTCAGCAGAAAGGTGAGGAACAGGCGGATGAGGAAGAAAAAGAGGAAAAAGACAAACAGAAGGTAGAAAAAACTAATGAACAACGATTCAAGGAATTGGTTGACAGGTTTGCTAAACTTTCTAAAGGTCAAGTTTTTAGTGGACTTGCTAAGGATGTGGTCAAAGGGGCACTCAACACAGGTAAAAAGGCAATAGGTAAGGTGTTCAATTTTTTCACAGGAATACAACCAGCTGAAGCAGTTGAAATGAGTTCTAAAGTACAGAATCTATCAAACATAAAAGAAGTATTCTTACATGATAATACTATTATGAAGAGTAAAACGATTACAGAGGAGGTTCAACCACAAGAAACTGTGATGGGAACTAAAAAAGAAAAACCACTTGAGTATGACCAAGATCTACCAATAGAAGAAAGAAAAAAAATTATATATGAGATGGCCGTGCAAGCAGGAGCTAAGTTCCCTGAGGCAGTTGTCGCACAATATCAGTTGGAAACTACTGCTGGTGAAGATAATATTGGAGACAATAATTTCTTCAACTTAAAGGCAGTGGAGGGAATGGACTATACTGAGGAAGTAGTAGATGAATATGAGGTGGATGGAAAGATAGTTCAAGAGAAAGCTAAGTTTATTAACTTTAACACTGCTCAGGAGGCGGTTGACTATCTCGTAAAATTATGGTATAAAGATTATAAGGGATATACTGGCGTAGAAACAAATTCTGAAAACGCTGGAGAAGTAGCGGAAAAGTTACAAGCAGAAACCTTCGCAACAGATCCTAACTACGCTAATAAATTAAAGAAAATACTAAAACAAAATGAGGGTTTGATTAACAAGATCAAAGAAGGAAAGGCCACTCCAGAAGAGATAAGTAAGTTAGAAATGAAAACTGGATACACAGCTGATGAGTTGGCCTCCGTAGAGGACTACAACCATGAAATGTTTTCTGAGGGGGGAGGAGACACTACATTCCTCGTTCTAAATGCTCCAACCCCATCCACATCACAAGGCATGATTCCTGATGGGATGGGTAAAAAAGGAAGGCCAGGCAAAACTGAATATATCCCCATATTCGACCCAATGGCTGTGGCACAACTACACACAATTCATTCACTTAGAGTTTCATAATGTCAGCTCTCAATAAAGTAGATATAAAAAAATGCATAATTACGCCATCAGAAGAGGCTGGATCTAATAAAGAGGTAGAAGATCTTGCGAAAAATGGTGCTTTAAATTTAGCAGAAAGTGGTAGTGTAGTTCATGTTGATTACTTTGAGGACATTTTATCCCCAGCTATAACTGTTTACGTCAAAGTATCAGAAACTTCTAACCTTCTATCCAAACTTCCAATAAGAGGTTATGAAAAAGTAGAATTAGAAATAGGAATAACCGAACAACTTACTTTTGAATTTGGTGAAAAATTTGGTAATCACCTATTTGTAACTGGTGTAGAAGACATCAATAGAACAGAAAGTCAGGCCATATATACTCTAATTCTTAGCACCGTAGGTAATTTGAGAAATGAGGGGTCTAGATGTGTAAAACATTTTCCCAGAGCAACGATCAAGTCTCATGTTGAGGATATATTAACTGATGAGAATGGATTAGCCATATCTGAGAATAGAATAGAAGTAGATGACACATCTAATTCATATACATTCATGGGTAATAATAGGAAACCATTTTATACCTGTACTTGGTTATCACCAAAGGCCCAACCTGTAAAGACAGGGAAAGTTGATGGTACATCTGGATTTGTTTTCTATGAGGACTATGGTGGTTATAAGTTTAAATCAATTGATAGTTTATTAGATGCAGCTGGAGCAGAAGCAAAGTATTTAAGTAAAGAAGGTAAAGTAAATGAAAATATACCAGAGTTTACTTTTACTACCAGTATTGACAGACCTGAAGATCCTAAGAATCAACAGAAAATATTAGATTTTTATATTGATAAAGCTGTAAATATACAGAAAAATTTAAGAGTTGGTCTTTACAGTAACTTGACAATGGTGATAGATCCGTTAAACTGGAATGTAGAAGGCGTTATTCATAATCTACAAGATCAGGTAAACGAAAATAAAGGCATGTCAACTGCTGGTGAAAACGTACCCATCCCTAAATCTAAATTTTTTGGTGACAATCCATCAAGACTTTTAGTTAGAATGAGTGATAGTGGTATGTTAGACCCAGAATTAGAGACTAATGATGATGGAACGGCAAAGGATTCTGGTAGAAATCCTGCTGATATGGCAAAAGCTTTCACTAGATATACATTGCTCTTCCAACAGTCCCTAAATATTACTGTACCATGTAATATAACCTTACGAGTTGGGGGTCTAATTTACATTGACGTTCCTGATGTAGGCCCTACAGATGCGACTAGCACCGATATGGCTGATAAAATGGTTGACCCAGAGGTCAGTGGAATTTATTTAATCCGTGCCGTGAGACACCATTTTGAATTAGGTGAAGGAAGAAACGTAACTTCGTTAAATCTCATCAGAGATTCTTATGGACTCAACTAGGAGAAACTTATGGAAAGTATAGAAAAACACATCGAAAAAGATAGAAAGATCGCAGAAGATCCTCTAGCAAACCCTGCAGCACGCAGACATGCCAAAGTAGAATTAGAGGAATTGGAAACATACGCAGAACATCACAAAGAAGAGATTGCAGCGGGAGATCATCATGACCCTAATGCACTAGAACTATTCTGTGATATGCACCCAGACGAACCAGAGTGCTTGGTGTATGACGACTAATGTTAGACAGTTCTCTACTACAGACCAACTTCGTTGGAAGAGATGGATTCATATGGTGGATTGGTAGAGTAGCCAAACCAGATGTTTGGCGAAACGAATCCACCGATCCAGAAAAGGGTTGGGCTTTTAGATGTAAAACTAGAATAATAGGATATCACACCTTTGATGAGGAAACATTACCTGATGCGGAATTGCCTTGGTGCCATGTTCTAGTGGATGCATCTAAGGGTGCTGGTCAAGGTGCCTTGCAAGACAGCAATCAAATGCTTGGTGGAGAAACTGTTTTTGGATTTTTTCTGGATGGCGAAGAAGCACAACAACCAGTTATCTTTGGCGCTCTGCCTAGAACAATTAATCCACTAGGCCCTGATAATACCAATAAAGACTCAAAGTTACCAATTTTCACTGGTAGAACTATAACTGGAAAAACTACTTATCCTCCTGCCAGTGGTGGTGATTCTACTGGTGTAAATGACAATGCTGGTAAAAAGGTAGGACTATCGGACTCTTCAGACATGACTAAGTTTGAAGGCGGTATGTTCTGTACTCTTTCAGATAATTATGATCCTAAAGGATTAGGCCCTCACACAGCTGGTAATGCTTGTGAGAATGATGCCATTAGTGAGATTACTCATGCGATAGGTAGTTTCCTTACGACAATCAATGGTCTAACAGAATTTGCTGGAGAGTATATTGATACTTTTAGTAATACTGTAGTAGATATACAACAATTTATCGGCAAAGCATCCAGAATAGTTAATGGTGCGGTGAAGTCTATAATTAGAATGATAAGAGATAAAGTCGTTAAATTCTTAGGGAAGAGATTTAAAAACTTTATTGCACTGTTAGTACCAGAACCACAACAACCTCCCATAGGTAAAGCATTCAAGAGAATAATGGATATTATTTTCTGTGTGTTTGAAAAGTTAGGTTTTGATATTTTTGGCATGATAAAAGATCTTTTCAAAGAAATGGTCGGTAAAGCCCTAAACCCAACTGTATGTGCCATAGAACANGCTATTGGTGCAATTATGGGATCGATTAATGATAGTCTTAGTAATTTACTTGCACCTATCATGGGTGGATTAGATTGGTTAACAGGAGCTATAGGTGGTATCGGTAACTTATTAGGAAAGGTAAGTAGTTACGTTGATATGTTATTGGGATTCTTAGAGTGCGATAAGTTACAGTGCAAGGAATATGACGATTGGGTACAAGGAGAGGGAGGATTTAACAAACCTCCTAGAAGTTGGCTTAATATCTTAAACGCTACAGAGAAGATAGACGCACCAATAGAGGTTACAGCATCAAACAAAGCCGTGTTTGATACTTTCTCAGATGGACAAATCAATAGTATATTAGAAACTAAAACAGGAGAGGTATCTGCTGCTGGTGGTGGAGTTACAGTGACCAAAGATCTCAAAGAACAACTGACAGGTTATGTTAAACAACAAGACGGTGATAAGAAGAAAAGATGGAGATTAAATAATGTTTTTGTTAAACTTAACGAATTAGCTGATGAAGATTATCCACCAAACCTCGGTGGTAAATTCTCTTTGTTGAGTATATTGGGTAACGATGTTGCAGCATTTTTCGATTGTAACGAGAAAACAAATAATCCACAGACTCAAGATGATTTGGGTAGAGGAGTTCCGCCTGGATTTACATGGGGGGAGTGTATCCCACCAAAGGTAGAAGTCCTTGGTGACGGAACAAAGACAGCAGCATTACTCCCAATAGTATCAGCTGTAGACGGAAGTATCCTTACATTGCAGATATTAGACGGAGGATTTGGTTATACTGAACGTCCAACGATCACCATTATTGATAAGACTAGACATGGAGGAGGAGCAAGGGCAGAGGCAATTTTAGATGGAAATGGATCTATCGTATCTATCTTCATGTACTCTGTTGGTAGGGGTTACTGCCCATCAACCAACGTAGTGCCACCAAAGTTCCCTGTGACAGAAGGCCCTGACTTTTTAGAACCTTATGAAGGTGATGAAGATCGGACACCTCCATATATTACTTTCACCACTCCAGCTGACGATGCAGTTGGAGTTGATACTTCCGCTTCTCTATCAATTACATTCAATGAAACTATTTCAAGAGGAGAGGGAGAGGTAACTATAACAGAAGCTACAACTAATGTTGTTCACGAAAGGATAAATGTAAAAAGTTCTAATATATCCTTTTTATCCGATAGAATTATAAAAATTGATCCTCAAAAAGATTTAAAATCTAACACTGAATACTTTATTTCAATGTCAGAGGGTTCATTTAAAGATAAGAGTAATAACGCATTTGCTGGTATTGCGAGAACTGATACATATAATTTCACCACTAGAGGAGTTTCTGGAATAGGAAGTCAGGCAGTTGGTATTGTAACTACTCTGGTTCCAGTGAGGCCTGGCATTGGATATGAACCCACTGATTATGGTATGGTAGGTCAATGTAAGTTTGATTTTGTGTTGACCCCTGCTGGATCAATCGTTGGAGTTCAAAACATAAAGTGTGTAGATAAACACGCCGTAAGTCCAGAGGTAGTATTAAACACTTCTACAGGATTGGGCGCTGAACTTATCCCTGTGATATCATATAGTCCTGACTATGTTGCAGATATTGGGGAAAGACCAGGCCCTGGCATGCTTGTTGTAGATGTAGTTGATTGTGTGTACAGTTTACCTAAGAAACAAGTAGGTTGGGTGAATGGTAATCCTTATTATGGCGATTTCCACGTTCACCCATCCACAGGTGTTAAGATGGTTGGAGCTGTACATGTATCCACTCCTCATGCTACGATATATAATACCAAAGAAGAAAGTTTGGGATTATCTGCACCTGTCACATACACTCCAGCAGAACAAGCTGCTATAGAACAAGCTACATTACCAGAATCAAATGTTTCCGACACCACTAGCACAAGTGAAACTAACACAAGTGATACTCCTTCAATGGATCAAACTCAACAAACACCTCAGCAACCAACTCAACAATCTAACCCTACTCCTCCTACTGACAATACTGGTAGCTCTGGGTCTTCTGGATCAAGTGGGGGCGGAGGATCCAGCGGTGGCGGTGGCTATGGAGGAGGATACTAATGGCTGACGAAAACTTACAACAACCCACCTCAAAATTTTATACTTCAAATAAACAAGGATTTAGAGTTACATCTGGAGTTACTTTAACTGACGGTGAGTTAAAGAATGAGACGACTGACTATACAATGTACACTGATGAGGGTCAAGGTATAGGATTTTATAAAAATGGATTACATAGATTAGTTACAAATGGATGTTCATATGAAACTGTTGGTGTTGGCAAACGTGGAGAACAGAAACATGATCAATGGGCAAAGATAATTTGTGCCTCTACAGGTAACATTCTTATAGAAGCTCAAGATGGTGATATAGTATTGAAGGGTAGAAATATAAGATTTAGAGCCAATGAAGAATTAACTATGGTTTCGGATAAACATATCAGTTTAGATTGTTCTATTTTAAATTTAAAAGGAACTACTGGTAATTTACTGGCAACTCAAAGATTATCTATGGGTGCCAATTTTGTAGAAACAGAGGGTGGATCTACAAATGAATCTGGAACTTCAACTGATTCACTTAAGGGTGGTTTCTTAGGAAAGATAATGACAGCCTTCGGTAGATTTAAGGATTTCCTATAATGCCAGCACAATCTTCGATATCAGTGGTCGGTGACAAACAAGTCATCGGAGCATTAGATTTATCTTTTCTTCCAGGCATACCAAAGGTGTTCCCAGGCACATTGGTTGCCAATGGCCCATGTTACTTTGGATTAGTTCCTAACCCAGGCGTTCCTCTCGCTGCGGTGATGATAGGGCCTCCTATGAATATACCATCACCATTATCTTTACAGGTTCATGGTATATCGAATTACTTTGGTGTCTTAAATGTTATTGCAGTTAGTAATTTTACAGGTTTGTGTACCAAGTTTGGAGTTACAATTAGAAACTCTGCAAGTATAACTAACGGTGTTAATACTAAGAATGCTTTAAACTTAGGAAATGCCCCATCAACATTTAATGGACTTGTAACTGTCAACGGAAAGTTAATTGTATCTTCTGGTATTGTATGTGCTGGCCCTGTCATTGGTTCAAGTAGAGCAAGTTTCACCAGTGTAAGTGCTGGTCATGGAGCATTTGGTACTGTTGCTGCACCATTTAAAAAGTTTGATATACCACACCCATCAAAAGAATTTCCCCATCGCCTTGCTCATGCTTGTTTAGAAGGCCCAGAAATAGGTGTATATGTAAGGGGAGTTTTACAAGGCACAAATGAAATTGAATTACCAGATTACTGGAAAGATCTTGTAGATGAGGATACTATTACAGTTCAGTTAACACCTATTGGATCTCATCAAAGTTTATGTTATGCTGTTGCTAAGATGAAAGATAAAATTAGTATATTAGTGAACCCACATGGTTTCAATACACACACTATTCGTTGCAGTTACACAGTATATGCTGAACGCAAAGATGTAAAGAAACTGGTAGTAGAATATAAAGGAGCTGAAGAATGACAGTAGATCCACAGGACATTGCCAAAAGACTAAGAGAGAACAGAGAAACCACTAAGAAAGAGTCCACTGCTCTCACAGAACAGTTGGCTATAATTGATGCCGTCATTGACGAATATGATGAAGTAATCAATAAAATTGACGCTAAAATTCAACCACTGTTACCTCCAATCAATCAAAAGATTACTGCTGTACAACAGGCATATCTTAATAGAATATCTCATGGATGTAGAAGTGATCTTGTATGGCAACAAGTAGACTCTACTAACATGAACATTTACGGAAATCCAAACCAAGAAGTAAATGTATTTGAAGTAACAAAAGATCCAAGCACATTTAGATTCATAGGATATTACGGAGCAAAGTTCTATAAGTTTCCCAAAAATAGAGATTATGGATCAAATGTAGTAGAGATTATCAACACTGCTGATGCTAATTTGGGTAGCACAGCTCTAATTATTAAGGATGAAAACGCAGCAGAGTTAACTGGACTTACAACATTTATTAATGGATCTGGAGAAACTGTAGTTGTTGCTGGTGCAACCGCTGGTATTCAAACAGGAGATTTTATTACAGATGATTTAGATACTCCGAGTATATTTTTAGCTGGTGCTGGAACCTCTGTTACAGGAGTTGGAATTACAATGTATGACGCATATAACTATCCAGTTAGCGGATTTTGTACAACAGGCGATAACAAAATATATGCAGATCAGAAGATAGGAATAATAACTAATTTCAATATTGGAGATAGGGTGTATGGAGATCAATCCAAAAGTGGTGCTGGAATAGTAGCCACTGGTACTACAATTACTGGTTTTGGAACTGCTGTTGGTATAGTTAGTTTCGTAAATAACGCTGGTATTACTACAGGTGCTGAAGTAGTTTTGGACTTTATAAATCTAAGTAACGCAGTAACCTCCAGTATAGCTTCCACTATTGGACATACCTTCTATGTTGGTATGGTATCATCATACTACTTTGCTAATTTGAGTGCAGAACCAGCTGCTCCAGGCATTAACAGTTCATTTATAGTAATTAGACAGAACGCTGAGGATATTGTATTTGATTCTAGTAAAAATCCAATAGACCCAGTTGAAATAGGTATAGCTCAGGGTAAGAATATAGGGAGAGGACATAAATTAGAACTAATTAACAATGGAGATCCTAATATTATAGCTAACTGGCATGAGGTTAGGGATGATCCAGAACCAGCTGTGGGTGCTGGTAGAGTGGAATATTATGTTGGAACAACCTCATGGCCTACCATATCAGTAAGAAACGCTGATGGGGATGTAACTACCACACACGCAACTTTAGGACAGAGAGTTATCGTGGGTGTGGGTGCAACAGTGGGTGCTGGTGTAGGATATACAGGAACTCCTCCATCTGGTTCTATTCCAAGTGATTGTGGGGATTATGATAGTGCCATTCAAACCGCTGAGGATGAAATGAATAACATAATTCAAAAAAATACACCCATCATAAGACACTATATAAATGGTGCAGATTCACTGAGGCAAGTGAGAGATGAGGATGAGACTACCGCATGGGGACTCATGCAAGGATTGGGATTTAATAGTAATAAAGCCTCAAGACAATTAGGACAGGCAGAACTTATCGAAGATTTTGATTGGGAAGATATACTTGGTTGACACTTATTCAATATTATACTAAAATATAATTATGATACACTATCCATATTGGTCTTGTTATGATGGACTAGGCCAGAAATATTGTGATTGCAGCCATGAGAAATATGCAATTAGAACTCTAGAATTACATGAGGGTGAAGGATTCACTTACAGACGTATAGATGCTCCTAAACCATTGCCACCTGAGATTATTGATGTCGATGCAAAAGGAGAGGGTGAGTTGCCTGGCCAACAAGGATTACCTTCGGCTGTAGAAAGATTACATGAGGATATCAGACAACAAAGACAACAATTAGAAGAGAGTAAACTTGCTGAATTAGATATAGATGGTGAGTATCAAGACTGGCTCTATTAATTATGATATACATTGATTGCTGGACAGAGAGACTAGATTGGTCACAGTATGATTTGAGTAAGGATGAAATTTATGTTGTAGATAATTTATTTCCTGGCTGGTTCATACATTATGTTCACGAAACAATTATGAACAGTTATGGATGGTTCTATGGACATACCAGTGGATATCCAGAAGATGGCCGTGATATTGGTGCAGATCCAGATTGGCCAGAAGTAGGAGCTTTGAAACAATCAATATTTCCACCAAAATCTCCTCACGCCAATGATTCCTGTTTTAAGATGATTTACAGTGCCGTTATGAGCACTCTACCTTTTCAAGTAGAACTAGGTGAAATATTAATAAATGGGCAACAATGGATTCATAACACAACTCCACATAGAGATTGTGAATGTGACAATGGTATAAGTTTTTGTTATTATGTGAACAAAGAGTGGTATCCAGAGTGGGGAGGTCAGTTAATGTATAAATTAGATGATGAATGGTCAGGAATAGACCCTGCTCCAGGCAGAGTAATATTATTCAAGGGAAACATAGAACATCATGGTAATCCCCCGAATAAATTATATAAAGGACTCAGATCTAGTCTTGTTTATAAGACTATGAGAGAAACACCGTTACCTCCAAGATGAAAAAACTAATTTTTGGCATACCTATTTTTGAAGATGAAGTTGATCTTGACAAGATAATACTTCCTGATGTAGAATTAGAAGGAACATGGGATGCCAATATACCTACCACATTTGGTAAACAAGATCCAAAGGATGTTCCCAGAGAAACGTGGGAATACTTATCTGAAGTAATAGATAGGAATTTATATCCTGGCGAATGTATGGGTGCAAACCCTAGATTTGGCCACATATGGAAGAATGTCTATGATAAACATCATTATCAAGATGTTCATATACATCCTAACTGTCAGTGGAGTTTTGTGATCTATGTTGATAGAGTTTCAAGGACTTCATTTTTGAATCCCTCTATAAAGGATATTCAAAATCAAATAGGGCAGGGTGTTTTACAATTCCCACTAGATTATAAACCTAATCTAGGGCCAGGGAGTATAATTATATTCCCATCCTTTCTCTTTCACATGGTAAATAGTGGAGTAGAAGGAACCACTATATCAGGCAACGTTTACATGGATTATCAGTAATGGCAAAAGAAAACAGAATGACTAAAGAGGAGTATCTCGCCGAATGTGAAAAGGTAGAGGATACTGCCTATGCGGAACAGGGAAATCCTCAAGCTTATGGTAATGAGTTACTACTTCAAAACATAAATGCTTTTGGAGTAGAGATTGCAAATTTAAGTACCAAAGTTAGAGCCCTTGAAAGATCTGCCAATGATGCAGAACTGAGAATCATTGGACTCGAACATGAAATCGCACTATTATCAGAGGAGATTGAAAATGGTAAAACGCACACACACGATTGAGAAAAAAAATCCCCAACATAATCAGATATGGGAGTGGGAAGAAACTCCAGAGTTAGCGGCATATATTGCTAAACAAACTGGTAAAGAAACCCTCAAAGAAAAACCTGTCAAGTCCTGATGGACGACTTTAAAAAAGCCATGTAGGTGATGCCACCGATATTTTGGACAGGGGTTCGACTCCCCTCACCTCCATAAGCTAGGGGGTGCAATGGTTTCGACAGGGTACAAGGAGCATGACTGAAAACCTGCTCGGAGAGCAAAACACAGATGCAAAATCATCTGACACTGCTGCGAACAACATCGTAGCGTTCTCTCGTATTCTTACGAGAGAATTTGCCCGCACTGACGAACTCGTCACTGCCTAAGGGGCAATCGGGGATTGGTTACTCCTTGTTACCCAAGTGACCGTAGGGGGCTCTGCCCCCTTTCATATATAAATTAAAACTTTATGCGTTTACAATTTTGGTATTCTAAAGGTGTAAAGCAGTGGCATTGGACACTACACACCAGACATTATGCTCCAAAAGGACAAGACTACTATCATACCTCTGGATCAGGAACTGACGTAAGAGAGGTAATGGATAAAGTTGCAACAGAAGTTGAACATTTAGTGGAAGAAAGAAACAAAGATGTTTGAAGTAAATCCAGAGTGCGAAATTACTGCTATAACTGATATAGGCCCAGATGACAGAAGTGCTGTGGTCATAGATAATTTTTATGAGAATCCAGAAGAAGTAAGACAATTAGCATTAAAACTAGAAAGAAAAAAAGATATTGCATTTAACAATCATCCTAACGGAATTGACAGAGCAGCATACGAAACTACAGAACTGAGAAAAAATGTAGAACATCTGTTAAAACAAATAATGTTTGACGATGAACATTGGGGTAGACCAGCAGACAGACCCACCATTAATGAGAATATGCAGTATATGTGGTTTCTTGTGGAGTATCTGAATGAACAGGTGATGATAGACCAACCAGATAGACTAATACCTTTCCAATTATGGTATGAACACAATCCATCGCCTTTTCAATTTAAGATAGAGATATACTTGAATAAAGAAGAGGAGTGTTTTGGTGGTACAAATATATGGAATTTTGCTGGAAAGACTGCAATAGTTGAAGATATGAAGGCAATGTATGCTACCAAAAAACATTTTGATATTATAAAAGATGTCTATGAATCTAAGTTTACTTGGGGTAGGGAGTTCACTTTTGGTATGAAATATAATAGAGCAGTGATCATTCCAGCAGATATGTTACAGGCTCCAATTATGAATACAGGTAAGTTTACAGACATAGATCGGATTACACAGGCCATATTCTTATAGATAGTTATTTGTAATCGTCTAAATAGGTTAGAAGAAATTTTATAGGTTGAAGGTAAATGCCTCTATCAAGATTAGAAAACTTTCTAAAGAACGCTGAGGGAAATATTCTCTATGTTAATCCCAGTGATTTTGACGCTACAGATAGTATAGAAAACAGAGGTAATTCTCAAACAAGACCCTTCAAGACTATTCAAAGGGCGTTAATCGAAGCTGCAAGATTTTCATATCAGGTTGGTAAAAATAATGATAAGATTGATAAGACAACTATTCTAGCATATCCTGGCGTACACTACATTGACAACAGGCCTGGATTCACTGTCACAAATAATGGCGGAAATGCAGAATATAAGTGTAGAAAGAATGCTGGATATCAAACAACATCATTAACTCAGTTCACAACTGAAACAAACTTTGATGTATTAGACCCTAACAACGAACTATACAAGTATAATAGTACCGAAGGTGGTGCTATCATGCCTCGTGGTACATCTATTATTGGTTTGGATCTTCGTAAAACCAAACTAAGA
>FUFK010045223.1_pt1 | contig 23196 bp, 20 predicted proteins | sample 1021851 | NCBI WGS metagenome assembly FUFK01 (sample SAMEA51879418, study PRJEB19060) | metagenome | reverse complement strand
AGGTGGAACTTGTCGTTGCTCATCAGGTGGTTGATGAGGCTTCGACCGGAGGTGGGCTGAGAGACACGGCGGACCAGTCCGTAGACGGTGTAACCCTTCTCGAGGAGGAGTTCTGCGAGGTAGGAGCCGTCCTGTCCGGTGACACCGGTGATCATTGCGGTCTTGCTGCCCATGTTGGATGGCAGATGGTTTCCCTTTTCAAACGGTCGCCTTGAAGATGGCCTTCAAGAGACGGCCAAAACGACCCCTTGAATTTTAAAGACCACTTGACCAGCCTTTGGCCATGGCACTTGAGAACGAAGGGGCACGCCCTCGTCTTCTCATCGTCCGCGGTTCCTTTGCCACCATGGGCGGCGCTGAGCGTGAATTGCTCCAACTCATCCGCATGGCTCATGGACGTTGGGATGTTCACCTGGCCACCCTTGACATCTCTGAGGAAGCGCAAGATCTGATGCTGCCAGCAACACCCACCCTCATCAAGCCCTCCAGTTCCTTCAACTGGCCCGAAGGTGCCCTCGCAGAGGTGACGGCTGCAGCGAGCAAAGCGGCCCAAAAAGCGTGGGCCCGGTTGCAGATTCCATGGGACCAATTCGATGTGATTCACCTGTCGGTGTGCCGAGGAACGCTCGAGATTCTACCGCTTATTCCCCCGCACCTTCCCGTCAATTACCAATGCCTTGAACCGCCCCGCTGGCTCTACGAAGACGTGCTTCACCGCCACCCCAACGGTCAACCAAAGCGCCCGCTCTGGCTGACCAAACTGGTGTTTACACGGCAGCGTCGCCGAGACCAGCGCTTTGTTCGAAACCTGCTCAAGCGCCCAAAAAGCGCCATCTTCGGAAACTCACCGTGGAGTCAGATTCTGCTTGAACGCACCTATAGTCTACCTTCTGACCCCACCACCACCAACGGCCATCCACCTCGGCGAGACGAAAACCAACGCCCCCTCGAAGGCTCCCATGTACTGCCGACCGTCGACCTCAGCAATTGGCCTGCCCAACCCACTCCGGAGGAAGCCGCTGAATTAGGCGAGGTCAGCCTACCTGAAGGACCGTACATCGTCACCATCGGTACGGTCTCCCATGTCAAAGGGACCTACGATACCCTGCGCTCGCTGGTGGACACGCCGTATGCTCTGGTCCAAGCCGGTGGCGGCTCAGCCGAAGAAAAGGCGGCCCTCACCGCTGAAGGAGAACGCCTTGGGGTGGACGTGGTGTGCATGCCTCGCCTTTCGCAAGCTGCGCTCGTCGGCGTGGTTCGTGGCGCGCACGCCATGGTCAGCCATGCGCATCATGAGCCGTTCGGGTTCACGCCGTTGGAAGCGATGGCCGTTGGCGTTCCTCCCATCATGGTCGATGAGGGTGGCTTCCACTACACGATGACCGGTTCGGGCGCTGGTATACTCGTCAAGCGGGATGACCAAGCAGGCTGGTTAGCGGCCTACGAAGCAGCTGCAGACCCCAAAACCCGAGAGACCTGGGCCAGCGCAGGTAGAAAACACGTCGAGAGCAACTATCCTCCACAGAGTCAGCTCGAGGCGATTGAGCGTATCATGGCGCCGTTTTTGAACGACGAATCGGTCTGAAAAATTCTTCTTTTTGGATTCTTTAAGTAAGGTTGAGGACCTACTCTTTCATGAATGAAGAGCGAAGCCCACGCAATCTGCTTTTGGTCGGTGCTGGAGGCATCGGCACCCAACTGACTGAACTCTTGGTCCCCGCCTTGCGCAGGGTCAACCTCCAAGGCACCATCACCCTGATGGACGCCGACATCGTCGAAGCGACCAATTTGGGGCATCAACGCTACACTGAGAGCGACATCGGTTNGGCCAAAGTCAGCGCCATCGCCAAGCGATTGGACGACGAAAACTCATCTTTGCGTGTCAAGGCCATCGTAGAGAATTTGCGAACCGCCGAGCAACTTGATGCCTACGATTTCGTGGTGGTCTGCGTCGACCGCCCAGAACCACGTCGCCTCGTGCATCAACTCAACATTCCTTGGCTGGACCTCAGGTGCAGCGGCGACGGCCATGTGGCTTTGTCTTCCCAATCCCTCCCTGCTTTGGTTGAGCGGATGACCCCTGACCACGCTCCAGCCAGTTGCCAAGTGCCTGGTGCTTTGGATGCTGGCAATTTGGAATACGGCTTTGCTTCGGCCGCTGCTTTTGGTGCCCAGTGGGCCACCCAACTTTGGCGAGGGCGCCCAGCCCCCGTTCAGTCCATGGGCAGCCTGACCTACGGTGCACTGTCCTTCCCGGAGGTGAGCGCATGATTGGCCTTCCAGACGCCGAAGAACTCGAACTGCAAGACGAGATGTGGGAGCGAGCATGCATCGCTGCTCAAGAACGACGCGTGGACGACGAGGATTTACTCACCGCTCAACGCATGTTGGCACAGGCCGGTCGATGGGACGGCGTCTACGTCCTTTCGGTCATGGCCGGGCTTGAAACTTCAGTGCTCATCGACGCTGACGAGAAGATTTTCATCGACTGGGGTACAGCCGGTCAAGTCACCCTCCAGCCTCCAGTTGGCGGGCGTATTCCGTTCAAATTGTGGGTTCACACCCACCCTCGGTTCGCCTCTTACTGGAGCATCACCGACACCAATAGCTTGAGCCTGGGAACCGGTATTCTGGAAGCCGCCATGGTCTTGGGTCAACCCGGCCCAAAACACAGCAGCAACCGTTCCTTGATCGAAGTGGACGACGACTCCATGCTCAGCGAACAAGGTCCGCTCAGTCAGTGGACCNACGAAGAACCCGTGCCNTGGACCGANTGGTACGGCNTGAACGACATCGATGTTGAGGTGNTNNANTGACCGCACGCGGNCCCAANGACGAAGAAGAGCGCTTCAAGGCCCTCTTAGCCGTGCTGAACGGTCGCGGGCGAAGCGTCGCCGANGTCATTGAGGAGTTGACNGGTGAGNCCCCGTCCGAAGAGACCGTCGAAGCCGTTGTGAACCGATTGCAGATGGCCCAAGAAAGCGGTGAGAACGTGGACATTGTCGCCATCGTTCAGTCGCTCAGCGATTTGGCAGAACAGTGGGCTTGATCACTGGTTCGTGTAGGTCGGTCGTCGGTTCTCAATGAGCGCCGACAAACCTTCCAGAGCATCTTTGGTTGAGAAAATCGTGTGCAGGCCGTCCAGTTCCAACTTCAATCCATCTTGGAGGTCGGTCGTGGCCGTGGCGTCGATAAGGTCGCTGGCCATGCGCAATCCGATGGGCGCCGTAAACGACAGGCTCTTGATTTGACGAGCGACCACCTTCTCTTCCTTGTCGAAGCCTTCCGGGCAATCGCCGTTCATCAACACGGCCATGTTTTCGTCGGTGAAGAACGTGGACGCAAACTTCGCAACCGGAGAAGCAGGGTTCGCCGGTTGACCGGGGTACTTCTGGGTGGGCTTGCCCTCGCTCGCCAGCGTTTTGATGCAAGCATCAACGCCTGCGACATCGACCAAGTGCGTGACCAAACCGAGGTCTGCAGCGGTGTTGGCGTCCATGAAATTTCCAGCCAGCACCGCCCAGCGGGCGACAGGGATACCGCAAATGCGGGCCGGTCGTTGTGAGCCCCCCAAACCGGGGTAGATGCCGATGGACGTCTCGGGAAAACGGAACTGGGTACGGCGTGTTCCGATGCGATAATCACAAGCCAGGGCAAGTTCCAAGCCACCGCCCAAAGCCAGGCCGGTTGTCAGAGCCACCGTCGTTTTGCTGGAGGTCTCGAGCATGTTGAGCAATTCATGGCCTTCAGCGGTGAAGTCGTAAATGTCGGGAATGGCGTCGGCTCGGATCTTGTCGACGAAGAATTTCACGTCGGCACCGGCGACGAAGGCCTTGCCGGCCCCGTCCAAAACGATGGTGTTGACCGCGTCGTTGGCGTTGGCGGCAGCGACCGCTTTGGTCAATTGACCGACCACGGTTACATTGAGCGCATTCATGGCTTCTGGTCGATTGATGGTGATGGTCGCAACGCCATCTTGCACGGTGGTGTCGACGTAGGAAAAGTCCCAGGGCGTGTTGGCTTGTTGGGTGAAGAATGCAGGAACACTCCAGCCCTCACCGGCTGTTTCAGCGTAGGCCGTTGCCATGCGACAGGCTTCACCAACGCCGATTCGGTTCATCATCTCGAACGGGCCACGAGCCCAACGAAGACCGACTTTGGCGCCGCGGTCAACGTCTTCCATGCTGCAAATATCCTCTTCAACGATTTGAGCGGCGACGCCGAACACCACGCCGAGCAAGCGCTCGGAAACAGCGGTGTATTGCTCGTCGCTGTAGCTTGCATCCTCGGAAACATCCCACTGCTCATTGGCCTCAACCAGTGCTCGTAAGTTTGCAGCACCCGTGTAGCGAGGGGTGTGAAGTTGCTCGGCAAGGTAGTCGGTGGAATGCAGTGCAATGGGTGGCCCGGTCAGATTCATCAGACCAAAGGGGCCCAGGCCGATGCGGAAGGCTTTGCAGGCAATGGCGTCAATTTGTGCGGCATTGGCTGCACCTTCCTCGAGCAAAAGACAGGCTTCGTTCAGCCACGGCACAAAGAAACGGTTGACGACGAAGCCGGGGCGGTCGGCGCAAACAATGACGACTTTTCCGAGCATTTTGCAGTACTGAACGACCTTCTCGATCGTTTCCGAACTGGAGGCTTTGGCAGGAATCACTTCCACGAGACGATTCTTGGCCGGGTGGTAGAAGAAATGCAAGCCAACAAAGCGGTCGGGCCGACCGGTGGCCTCAGCCAACGCATTGACCGAAAGTGAAGAGGTGTTGGAAGCCAGAATGGTGTCCTCGCCACAGGCTTCGTCCAGCGCCGTGAAAACCGCGGTCTTGACATCGAAGTCTTCGAAGACCGCCTCGATGACCAAATCGGTGTTTTCAGCAGTGTTTTCCACGCCGACCACACCGCTGATGCGGCCTTGAATCGCTTCCACTTGAGCGGGTGAGAAAATGCGTCGTTCAACGGCTTCTTCGAGGAAATTGGCGATGATGGATTGACCTCGCTCCACCCATTGGAGTTCTCGGTCAACCATCTGCACATCGAATTCTTCCTGTGCACTCTTCTGTGCGATACCGGAGCCCATGTTTCCGGCTCCGACGACGGCGACGCGCTGAATCGGTTGAGTCATGGACCTGCGAATTCAACGACGCTCATGAAGAATACGGCCCCTCAGGATGAGGAAATGGCGTCCCATGCTTCCGACATATCGTGGTTGAAACGCTCGGGTGCGAGGAAGGAAACATGGTCCATCAGGGCCTGTTCTGCTTGCCGTGGTGCACCAGCACGGTCGGCCCACGTCGCATGAACTTGAACGATGGCGTTCACCCACGCCTCCACGTCTTCGGGAGGCAGCGGTGTGCCCTCCGGGACCAACTCGTTGTGTGCCGGCCGGTCGGACGCCAACACCGGTTGACCAGCGGCCATCGATTCAACCGTCGGATAACCAAACCCTTCGGCCCCCGAAGGGAAGAGCAACGCTTCACAGTGCCACCGATAGGCGTTCAACACCTCATCGCTGATGTTTGAGCCAACCGTGTGCCAAGCAACGCCGTGCTCCTTGGCCAGAGAGGAGGCGGATGGCCCCCCGTGAGGACAGACATCTCCACCGATATGATGCACTTGCATGTCCTTGGCGATGGCCTTGGGGAGCTTGGAAAGCACTCGCATGAGGAAGCCAAGCCGCTTACGGGGGTCATGGCTGCCCACCACGAGCAGATGGCAGGCTGGTGATGCCAAGGCTTCTGGGGCGGCAGGAAGGACAGTGGGTGGTGCATATCGCTTGACATCGATGGCGTAGGGAATCTGATAAAGCGGCTTATCGGGGAAGTGTTGGCGGCAAACTTCAGCGACGGCGCTTGTGCTGCAAATGAAGGCGTTTGCACGCTGCAAGCCTTTCATCAACCGGCGCAAATCTCGCCGGCGAATGAAACCGGGTCGTGGTTCACCAACCTCGACGGGTTCGCCGGACAAGGTGACGACCTCAGGAAAGAGGTGAAAGAGGTCATGGACGTAAACGACGACGGGAACTGATGACTTGGTGGGGACGAGGTGGGCTTGTTCTTGGTCGCTAACAAAGACGAGGTCAACCTCCTCGGCGCGATGCAATCGCTCGATGTGAGCGGCGACACGAGCAGGATGACGAAACCAGCGTTCTCGCAGTCGCTTCAAGCCGGACGGGTTTTCGCCCAGATCGTACTGCTCAACCCCGACTGACTGCCAACCTGAAATTTCGTCACCCTCGAGGGCGTTTTTCAAATCGTGAAAAGCACCTCCAATGCCTGAAAACCGAGTCAGGACTCCACCCCTCACCAGCAAAACACGCTTGGTGGGACCAGCAGCACTTGGCTCCATGAGACGGGGAGGGACCGGTTCCTCTTGAAGGGATGACATCAACCGGGCCTGCCCAATGGTCATCCGCGGCTCAACGGAACAGTGGTGTGGAAAAGAAATCAAGTAGTCCTTCGGTTTCCGACGGTTTGAACGACCATGCCCACACCACCCATGTCCATCCCGTCCGGTGAATACACGGCCATTGAAGACGGCATTCAAACCACCATCGATGAAGGTGCAGCCATTCGGAAAATGTTGGCAAAACACTCGGGCAAAGGACCGTACAACGCTGCTTGGGAGGTTGAAGCCGCGGTTGAAGCACTGCAGGTCTTTGCCTCGAGATGGACCATTGAAATCCTCGCCACACTCTACATCACCGGCCCACGAAGGTTCAACGAAATGAAGAACATGCTCACCGGCATTTCGAGCAGAACGCTTTCAGACAAACTCCGCTACCTGACCGAAGAGGGATTGGTGCTCCGTCTGGTCACCGACGGTCCTCCGGTCAAGGTCAGCTACGAACTGAGCGCCCACGGACGGACCTGCGGACGCCTGCTCTCACCGCTGGTGGCTCACCTGAAAATGGTCGCTGGTTCGGTTGTTCAAGCCTGAGCCTCAACACGCACCTGCTGAACCGTCCGCCCGGTCCTTAGATTCAAGGCCGTCAGCATTCGCTTCTCTTTTGGTCCGTGATAGAGGCAGGTGTCGAGGCCAAGAGCGGCGGGGCGACCATCCTCCAAGACCACCTCGCTCTCCCATGGCATGCCCCAATCGGCCATGGTACGGCCCGGCAAACCTGCGGTGATGGTGTGACCAAACACCACCGTTCGAAGCGGGTCAACGGGGGTTCTTGAGGCATGGAAATCATGGCGAATCCAGAGCAGGTCATCATCGGTCTGGCCGTCCAAATCAACCCCTGGCCGGTATCCTGCGTGAACCAGACGCCAGCGGTTGAGGACGATATGGGTCGGCAGTTCAGCCATCCAATTCGTGTGTTGTTGAGCACAGACCTCCAAGGCAGACTCGTCCAGTTTACCCTCGCTTGACTGGTGGGCCCGGAGGTAGGAGGCCACGGTGGTTTTCCCTCCGTTTCGCATCCACAACCTNACGTCGAGGTCGGGTTTTCTCAATTTGGTCATGGTGAACTGCTGCACCATCATGTCCTCGTGGTTTCCTTTCACCGTAGCCATCCGGGGCTGTGTCATGACGTGATGGACGACGCCGAATGAGTTGGGGCCTCGGTCAATCAAATCCCCGAGAAACACCACCCAATCGTCTTCGTTCAAGGCCAAGCGCTCGCACAACTCGAGCATCGTCTGGAAATACCCGTGAACATCGCCCACCACCCAAACGTTGTGACCTTCGTCCAAAGCCTGCTGTAATTTCTTCTCCAACACTTGGTTTCTCATGCCCTCTACCACCGGTATAAGTAAAAGACTGCGACCCTATTTAACGAAAAAAAAACGGCGGAAAACCCCAGGAAAAAACCCTCCAATAAACCGAACATGAAGGCGATGGATTAAGGGAGGAGAAGACGAACCCTGACCTATGCCTCTGCTGGCCCAGTGGACCCGACAGCGCCCTTGGCTTGCTGCAGGTTTGACGGGAGCTGCCAGTGGCGTTGTTGGTATTGCAGGTGGACTCGCCACCGTTGCAAGCGCCGTGGGCGCCATGGCTTTTGGCGGTATTTCCACCCGAGCAACGGCCCACGAGCACCCGCTTCGCCGACGTATTCTCTCCACCCTTGAGGCACGCCCAGGTTTGTGTTATCGCGAATTACAGACCGTCATGAACACGGCCAACGGCACCTTGCGCCACCACCTTGACGTGCTCCAAACGCGCCGAGCGGTGACCGTCATGCCGGTCAACGGACGGACCTGTTATTTTGCCGGTGGACCAAGCCAAGTTGAAGTCCTTCGAAGCAAAGTCGTGGGGGAGGAACGCATGGCTCAACAATTGCCCATCGGCCTTTCACCCGTTCAGCGCATGATCCTCGAAAACATTGACCGAGAAGGCGTACCGCGTTCTCAGGCCGAACTGGCACGAAGGCTTGGTCGCACCCGAGCCACCGTTCACAGTGCGGTCAAGGTGCTGCGCAGGCGTGGTATTCTGAGGGAAGACCGCATTGAATTGATGCCGCACATCGACCTTGAAATCTACACCCAAGCACGAAGCGGCGTGGATTATGACTTCGTAGACGAGCGTCGCCGTTGATGACGCTGTGTCATTTCCAATAACGAAATCTGTCGCTTGAGCGGCAATTATTGCACAGCCTTCAAAGACCCTTGACGATGCCATGAGACCATGTTCTCACTTCGCTTGGTGGAGCAACCACTGCCNACGACGGAACGCGACGTGGACGGCCTTGTTGCGTGGCTCATCGACACCCTCTCTCTGGTGCGAAAACGAGGAGACGCCACGGCTGACCACGGTCGAGCAGGTCCGGTTCATCGCTTGCTGCGCGACCACCTGCTGGGCGTGCCTGACCAAAGTTGGGATGCGCAGATGTTGGCGGATGAACTGGCGCAGATGCCCGCTTCCCTGAATCACCATCTGGCTCGGTTGGTTGAAACAGGACTCATCGGTTTCACCAATGAGGGGAAAGGCTGGAGGAAATACTTCCTGCGTGGTGGTTCCTTGGCCAACGCCGTGGCCTATGTCCAACAGCACGCCACGCTCATCGTTCAACAGCGATTCTCGCTGCTCAACGCCCGCTGGCAACGCTCTGGAGAGCCGCTGCCGGTGGAATTACCCGAGGATGAACACGCTCTCTTCTCCATCGGCTTGGTGGACCATCGACCGCTTCAATCGGAGGGAGATGGAGACGAACTCTCTCATTGGATGCACGATTTTGGCCTGCTTGGTGAACGGCCAGGGGCAGAAATCGCCGCCGATTCGCTTTCTGTGCGGCTCTTTTCCACCCTCTTGGAACGGGACCTTCCCCTATCACTGGACGAAGCAGCGGAAATGCACGGCGGACAGAAAGCAAGGGTTGGTCGAATACTGGACCGTTTTCGTGCTACGGGAATGGTTGAACGCGTGCCAAGAACCGACCGGCTTAACACCGCTTTGTGGACGGCGATGACCACCCAACACCAACGCCGAGGTGAAGATTGGATGCTCAAAAAGGGCGGCTTCCAGCGCCTCTTGAACGAAAAACAGCAATCCGGATTGCTCCAAGCCCTCGGTAAAGGTGCCTTGACCATCGATGATGTCGCAAAGCACCTCTCGGCCGTTGAGGCCCGTGAACAGATGTTGCTGCTCAACCTCTTGGGTGGTCGTCTGCCCATGGGCTACAGAATGTCCGGAGCATCCGCCGCTGCCGTGCAACGCCGAGTCCAGGACCGCCTTGACCGGGTGCTGCGCCGAATGGTGCGCGTAGCTGGCCTTTTGGACGAAGCGCTGGCCTCATCGGTCTCCAAGTGAGTGGGTGCGGCATGTCGGAATTCATCGCCCCAAAGCAAGGACCGTGGGACGGCGAGGCAAGACCGCTGTTTCTGGCCCCCATGTCGGGCGTGTCCGACCTGCCCTACCGGCTGCTTGCCAAAGAGTGTGGGGCGGATGTAACCATTACGGAATTCACCAATTCAACCGCTCTCACCCGTGAAGCAGCGACCTCGTGGCGACGCATGGAAACGCACGAGACGGAAGTTCCGTTCATCCCCCAAATCTTTGGAGGTGACCCCGGCGATATGGCTACAGCAGCTGAGATGCTCGCGCCCTCGGCAGATGTCATCGACCTCAATTTCGGCTGTCCTGCGCCGAAGGTGACCAATATTTGTGCAGGTGCAGCGCTCATGGGGGAGCCGGACCGACTGGTGAGCATGGTGGAAACCATCGTCGAGCGCGTGGATGTTCCGGTCACCGCCAAAATGCGCCTGGGAACCGGAGGGGGAAGGGCCAACAATTCCACGGAGATTTGCGAACGCCTCCAAGACGTCGGGGCTCAACGCCTGTGCATTCACGGCCGAACGCTTCGTCAACGCTACTCTGGCGAGGCCGACTGGACGAGCATCAAGGAAGCGGTTGAACGCGTGGAGGTGCCCGTCGTCGCCAACGGCGATGTGGTCGACGCCGAGTCTGCCGCAGCGTGTTTGGAGCATACGGGAGCATCAGGATTGATGATCGGGCGGGGTGCTATTGGACGACCGACCGTGTTTTCTGACATCAAGGTCGGTTTGGGCTGGATGGAAGAATCCGACTTACCGTGGGTGGCGCGGCACGACGACTGGTATGGACTGAGCGACATCGGCCGGGCCTTTGCCTCAAGAAAATGGTGTTGGGACCGCTACATCGCCCTGTCTGAAGCCACTGTTGGTATCCAAGGTAAGTGGATGCAGCGTCATGCAATTGCGTTTACCAAAGGGCTCCCTGGTGCGAAGAAGGTTCGCACGCTGATGCACGAACAGGAGACTGCGAAAGCCATGGCCGAGGCAATCAGTGGCTTCTTGGCAGGTGCTTGAGCCTCAAAAGGTGGATTCCCACTCTTCGAGGTCGTTGGCTTCTGCCCATGCTTCATCGGTGGTTTCACCACGGACCTTCAGGACTTCTCGAGCGAGGAGCCAGTAGATGATGGCGAGTGAGCGACGACCTTTGTTATTGGCAGGCAGAGCGATGTCGACGTTGCGCAAGTGGTTGTTGGCGTCCACGATGCCGACGATGGGCAGACCGGTGGCCACGGCTTCGCGCAGGGCTTGCTGGTCGTTGGCAGGGTCGGTGACGAACAGGATATCAGGCTCGATGTAAGAGCGGAGTGCAGGGTTGGTCAACGAACCTGGGATGAAGCGGCCGACGGCGGAGTGTGCGCCGATGGCTTCGGCGAACTTGCGGGCAGGGCGCTGTCCGTATTGGCGGGCGCTGACGACCATGATGGAAGGTGCATCATAGGTGTTCAAGAGAGCAGCAATGGAGCGAATACGAGCGTCGGTGATGTTGATGTCAAGAAGGTAGAGACCGTCTTCTCGGACACGGTCGATGAAGCGGCTCATGTCAGCGCTCTTCTGTTGCGTACCGATGTTCACGGCGTTCTCCTCGTAGGTTTCGGCGGACACGAGTAGACTGGCTTCTTCGGACATCTTGAACCACAGCAAGCCGCCCACAAACCCCCGGTATTAAACCGCTTCGTCGGGTTTCGCCGTTGATTTCTGGTGAGAACCACACCACACAANGTGGAAAAGGACTCAATAAAGAGGGCTTGCCGTGCCCAGATATGGCGGCGGAGAAAGCGGTTTCCGAAGGAAGNGCNCCCACGCATCCAGACGCCGTAAAGGGTGATGATGGAGGGTGGCAAACGCCTCAGGGTAAGGCCTTGCCTGTTAGCGCCAGCGACCTTGAGCGTTACACCTACTGCCCCCTTTCTTGGCACCTCGCTGCAACCGGAGTCAGCGGAAAAAGTGAGACGATTGAAGAAGGAAAGCGCCAACATCAAGTCATTCACGAATCCATCATGGATTTCAAAGCCCATCAATTCCAAACGCAACGGGATTTGCTCATATGGCAATGGTGGTTCAGCATCATTTTGATTTTGCTCATCGACACCATCGCCTTCCGCTACGTCGACGACATGGACCTCAACGTGCTCGAATTCTCGAGATTCCTCGCCGTTGGCGCCCTCTCCTTCCTCTTGGTGGGCGTGGTGGCGTTGTTGGTGCCTTGGCGCAACGCCATTGGCCTTGACCGTCCCTTCCTGCCAAAAACAGAAGGGAAAGTGGACCATATCGAACCGATCTTTGAGCAACGAGGCTTCATGGGTGGTTGGTTTCAAGCAGGGCTGCTTGAAACCTTCATGTTCATCTCTGCGATTGTGCTGGCCCTGCATTCAAGTGCCCTCTTGTTCGCTGAGGACCGGGAACAAGCCTCCTTCGTGTTGGCATTAACCACCTTGGGTTGGACCTTGCTTGCATCGGTAATGCTTCGTCGAGCCCTGAAAGCAAATGAGTTGGCGCAGCACTTGGCCGAAGAGAACAACCTGAAGGTTGATGACGAAATTTCGTATTCCGACGACGAAGACAAAGCCCGGTTATTGATTGACGAGGAAACCGGCCTGCGAGGGCGTCCCGACCAAATCGTCATCATTGACACTGAGTTCATCCCCGTCGAACAAAAGACTGGAAAAGTCCCCAAGCGCCCTCATGACTCACACCGACTGCAGGCTTTGGCTTACGCTCGCTTGGTCGAGAAGACCACCGGCCGCTCTCCACCCTACGCTCTGTTGCGCTACGGGCAAGACAACCTCCACCAACTTCCTTGGGACGAAGCGGCCAAAGAAGAACTCTTCAACCAAATTCAAGCCATCCAACAGGTGATGGCGGAAGGCGGTGCTGTGCGCAACCACGAACGCCCCGGGAAGTGTCAACACTGCTCACGCCGACACGCATGCGATTCAAGCCTGGTTTGAATCANAAACAATCCNCGACCAACGGGTACTGGATGCACGTGTTGGTGATGGTCACGATGATGACGAAGTTATCGTTCACGGAAACAACGGTGTTGTCCCCTCCGCCTCTGGCCTTGACATCAAGGGACCATTCACCGTTGGCAAAGGACGGGTTGGGCTCCAGCGTTTCCTCGAGTGGATTGGCGTCCTCGCTCACGTCTTGTTCCCACTGGACCATGCCCTCAGCGTCGGTGAGGGTGGCCCGAACGTAGCGGCTTTCGTTGTCCCAGAAACTCGGAGGTAGGTTTCGTGACAATTCAAACGTGGCTTTGAAGTAAACATTGATCTCCGTGGTTTGGTCGTTCACTGAGAAGGTTGAACGGTTGGTGTATTCAACGGCATAATCGGTGAATGTTGTGAATTGATGGACGATGCTGATTTTCTTATTGTTGAAATCCTCGTAAGCAGGATCACGAAGCCCTTCGACCGACTCTCGCGCTGCAATGAGGCCCATGCAACCCGAGGTGGAGGCCATCAGGACCGCCATGAGGAGGGCCGCACCGAGTCCGGGTCGCCGCATGCTCATACCACGAGCCACGACCCTATGAAGCACTCGCTGTCCTGCCGCCGAGCATTTGAAAACAGCGTGAACCGTGGTATGGTCGTCTGAATGAAGCGAACTGAGGCCGAGCTCCGGCGATGACGACCCCTATGAACGCCGACAGACACTCAACCAAACTTGGCACCGCAGACACTGCACTCCATCGCACCGGCTGGGAGGTCAGCACCGCAAGCACCACATTCATCGGTTTGGGCAGGTTCTTCCTTCTTTGCTTGACGGGAAGGTCGGCGACGAGCGGGTTTTCTGGTCTTGGCCGGTGTCTCTTCAGACTTCACCGAGGCGGAGAGCGGTGGATCATCATCATCGTCAAAGGCGAAGTTGGCCGTGGCTTCCTCCACTTCATTACCAGCAAAGGACGAATCCGTCAGGCTCATGCCCACCTTGACCTTCTCGCCAGGCAGGACGCCTTCTTCGCCCGTAATTTCAAACAATTGCTCACGAATTGAAGCATCGGATGCGCTGAGTTCACCGGTTTCTTGTTCGAGCGATTTGAGTTCGCCCTTCTCGGAGAGAATGGAATCAATGCCCTTGTCGGTGCTGTCTGCAGGGGAACGCAGGGTGGTGGTGACCTGTTCTTTGTACGCTTCAATTTCTTCTTCCGTCATCTCTTCCATCGCCATCTCATCGGCGTAGCGACGGTCGTAAGCGGCTTCCACCTCGGCCTCAGCNGCTTCGATATTGGTGTCCCATTCCTCTTCGAGGTGTTCCTCGTCAAAGCCGAATTCCTTGACGGTATCAGCGAAGTTTTGGGTGCCCGTGACGATTTCGTCTTCGTNGTCTTCAGGCAGAGCGACCTCTTCCTTGACGACCTCACGACGCTCNCTTCGCTCCCTTCGCTCAAAGAAGGACGAGACGTCCTGAGGNGCACCGCAGTAGACNCAGTTCTCCAGCAAGTCCGGGATGGANTCGCCGCACTCGTGGCAGTCGTGGAATTGGTTTCGGGCTTTCTTCAGGTTGAACATNCAGTGTGGGCACCGGTCTTCGGTGCCCTCGAGTTCTCCGTCGCAAGCAGGGCAGTATTCGTAGATGTCCCGCTCAACCTCTTCTTCTCGCTCTCGGGTGAGGACGACGGCGGCCACCAAGGCCCCGATNAGGGCAATAGCCACCGCACCGAACAAGGCCACAGTTCCCGATTCCGAGCCAGAGCCCGTATCATCGCCACCGTTGTTGCTGGCGAGGGTGGCGAAGGAACGTGAGAACGTCGTGCTGACGGAGGTGTCTTCGGGAATGAGACGGATGCTGGTCATGGCTGCCGTGGCCGTGAAGGTGCAGGAGAGTTCNGCNCGGTCGCCTCGGTTNTCGACNTTGACNGCCATGGTGGAAAGAANCGTNTTGCTGGCGTCTTGACAGGTGTANTTNGCNTCNCCCGTNTCTTGGCTGGTCAAACNGATGCTNAGCGTGTANACNTCNCCATCGGCCAACGGCATGGTTGGCACTTCGTTGTCCACGTCCAATAATTCAAGGGAAGCGTACTCCCAATCCAATTTGAGTTTTGATTCCACCAAGACCGTGCCCGTGGCAAAGGAGTTCTGCTTGTTCGCGTCCCAACTCCCTTGGGCAGCGACCCATTGGCCTTCAAACTCAGCTGTGTGAGCCCCAAGGGCGGTTGGAAGGGAGATCGTCCAGGTGAAGGCCTCACCAGCGTCCAGCAGAATGGGTGGGGATTGGCCCTCAAGGCCGTCAAAGGCGTACTGAATGTTGCCCGAAACACCGATATCACCCGTGTTTTCCATGGTCACCCGCCATTCCACGTCCTCACCGGATTGGACGGAAGGTACGGTTGGAAGGGCGTTGGCATCAACATAAACATCGGGAATGGGATAGATGGTCAACACACCTGAAGCCATGTCGTTATCGGTTCGCTCTTGTTCATAGCCGGCCGCGTTGAAGGGGTTGATTTTGGCCGAAACCACGTGGTCGCCATCGGGCAATGAGGCGAGGGTGGACGCGTTCAATACAGCGCTGAAGGCTTGCTCGGTGTAGCCCACACCGGTGAAGGAGACCATGAACGGCAGGCCGGTGATCAACCCACCCGAGGGCGTGGACAACTGGAGGCGGACGGGAACGTCAAGGGGACCGGTGCCGTTGGTGCGGACCATCGTCCCTTCAACGGTCCAAGGGCCTTCGAGCGCACCTTCTGCGGTGGTGACCGTCAAGTCGTCCTTGAAACTCAAATCCATGCGAGTGGCGACGANCAGTTCAACCTCGGACATCTTGTTCATTTCCGAGGCTTCTTCGACGACGTTCTCGGCGTCTGGCGTGACCTGCACCAGGTGGACGCCGCTGCTTGGAGCNGTGATGGTGGTGTTGACCCATGCAGATGAACCTGCAGTCAAGGCCGGCGTGGTCAACAAGACATCGTTTGATTCGGGTACTTGGACGAGAAGTTTTGTCTCAGCGGCATCAACACTTCCTGAATTCAGCACGAGGGTTGACAACGAAACAGCATCACCCGAGTAGACGGGCGCAGGAGTGGTCACCTCAAGCGTATCAACACGAAGATTTGCAAGACCTGAGACGTTGAATTCTTTGTTAAAACGGGCTTCAATATCGCCGCCGGCTGAGAATTCAAACCACACTTTGTGGGTTCCCTCGGTCAATCCCGACCAGGTGGTGCTGGCAGTGTAGGTCGATTCGGCAGGAATCGTGACTTCGTCAAGGAAAAGGCGATTGGAAGAAGCGATGCTCTCTTTGTAAAACGCAACTTGGACATTGAAAGCGTCACTCTGCTGGCTATTGTAAAGGAGGACGTCGATGTCCACTGAACCGCCCATCACGGGGTTTTGTGGCGTGAGGGACATGGTGAATTCTGAGGCTTGCACCCCACCGCTTTGTTCACCGTGGACAGTCAAAGGAAGAACACTTGCCACGAGAAGGCAGAGGATGAACATCGCCTTGGCTTTCGGCTCCATGCTTCTGCTTGGGCATCCAAAGCACTTGAACCCATCTCCAAAACACCGAAAAAAGGAGGGAAGCATCGGCCNTCTTCACTCCACGGTCGATACGATTTCTCGNACACACTGTCTCTTCNTTCTCACGACGAAGCAACCCATGGGGAGGAACCCGTCTCGCAGCGGTGGACGAAGGGGAGAATTGAAGGCTCACCGAAGGTGTGGAGAAGCCATGGGACGAAGCGTTGCGGCCGTTTGGCTGGTCACCCTTCTGCTCTGTTCCTTGCTGCCCAACGGCCTGTACGACACCGCCCCTGTTGAAGAATTGAAAGATTCCACCGTTGTTTCGGACTCTGGAGCCTCGAATCTCGTCATCGCCTTTTCCAATGGTCCATCGGAAAACGATGAGATCAAAGGCAACCATGCATTGACATTCAGCGTCGCTGGAAGCGGCACGCTGGAATCGTTATTGATCGAAATCACCACCGACGAATCCACCTGGACCACCGTGGTCAATTTGACCACCACCCCGTGGATCTTCCCCCTTGATACCACTGGCTACACCAACGACACCTACAAACTCCGAGCCTCGGGCTGGGACAGTGATAGCGAAAGTTTCGCCCTGGCTTCATCGGGCTGGTTCGACATCGTGAACCAAGTGCCCGTCATCACCACCTTCACCGTCCTCAACCCCGATGCTGGCACCGGCAGCAGCCTTTCCGACCGAGCATGGTTCGACCTTGATTCCCAAGGGACCCTGGCGTTCCGATGGGGTGCGAGTGATGACGATTTGAAGCAGGCCACCCTCGCCAATGTCCCAGGTCCTGGCACACCTCCGACAGACGGACCTTCCTCACTGAGTTATGGTTGGGATTGGAGCAGCGGAAACATGCAGGAAGGGACATGGTCGCCTCGCCTGACCGTACAGGACCATTCAGGTCTCTCAGCCACCTCAACCCTGTTCATCGGCATCGACAGAACAGGACCGAGCATTGGAAGCGTCACCGTGGGCGACGGCGATGCATGGCAGCAATCCAGCAGCGTCACGGTCAGCGGCCTCATCTCCGAGGCGGACGACGGTCAAGGGTCGGGCGTGGCCAGTGTGCAATACGCCCTCGGCGAGCAGGCGTGGACCTCCACCACCAGTGATTCACTCGCACTTACCCTTGAGGAAGGCGTCCACACGCTCAACCTGCGAGCGGTTGACCGTGTTGGAAACATCGGGCAGAACAGCACGGTCACCATCCGTGTTGACCAAACAGCGCCCATCGGCTTATCGTGGACGGTGGACGAGTTGACCACCAGCAGAATCGGTGCCGCCAACATCACGTTCAACGCTGAAGACGCCGATTCCGGTATTGACAACAGTTCTTCCTACATCCAATACGGGTTTGATTCCAACGGGGTTGGAGAAACGCCTGACCTCTCCGGGCGATGGTTGACNCTGGGTGTCAACGGTCTTTCTGGCCAGGTTGGTTTGGCGAGCTGGGCCACAAAATCCCGTCAACACCTCATGCTGCGGGCTGTNCTCGTTGACGAAGCGGGTAACTCATTCACGACCCAAGCATCCTCCTATCAGATTCTTCCCGGTCTTGACCTGTCATGGAACATCAGCCAGACCAACATCGATCGCATCGTCGTCAGGCCAGGTGAGCAAACTGGAAATGTCACCATCACGAGTGTACTCGAATCGAACGAAGACTACGGTGGAAGCGTGATCGTGCGCTTGGAAACGGCACCCGCTGACCGTTCTTCAACCGTGGATTGGACCGTCATGGAAACTCGGAACCTTCCCGCAGGAACGCTATCCAATAGCAGTGAGACCATCGTTTGGCAGTACACGGTTCCACGCTCTGGTCAATTTGACCTGCGCCTCGTTATCGATTTCGCCGACGTCATTGACGAGTACGATGAGGGCAATAACGACAACTACCTCGTGGTGACCGGCGCTTCGTTGGATGCACCCGGACTCGTGCCCTCGTTTGCACCCTCGCTGGTCGTTCTCATCCTCGTCGGCTTTGCTCTATCCTTNCTCCAGCGCAGGACAAGGGATTGAAAAGCATCGGGCATCACGGCCGACCATGCGCCAGTCGCTTCCTCGTGTACCCAAAGACCGCATTGCGGTTATCATCGGTGCCAAAGGAGCGACCAGCAAAGCCATCCGCAAGGCAGCGGGTTGCCTGAAATTCATCATCGATTCCGATTCGGGTGATATTGAAGTTGAATGGGGCGAAGTCGGGACCTACGATCCGGTCAAGGCGATGAAACTCCCCGATGTGGTGAAAGCTATCGGGCGAGGCATGGCCCCGGACGCAGCTGTTCGGTTGCTGGAAGACGACCATTTCTTCGAACTTGTCGACCTCCGAGAATACGTTGGCAAGCGCTCCAATCAGCAGCGACGAGTTCGCGCCCGCATCATCGGGCGCCAGGGCAAGATTCGAAAACTCATTGAACAGTTGACCAACACCCAGATCAGCATCTACAACTCAACGGTGGTTCTCGTTGGTGAAGAAAGCGGCTTGTTCGCCGCCCGCCAAGCCATCGAAATGTTGGCCGGGGGCTCTGAACACGGCACTGTCATCGGTTTCCTCGAGCGAGACCGAAAACGAGCTCGACTTGAAGCCCGTTCATTGGACGCCCATGAAGAGCGAACGCCTGCCAAAGACGCCACGTCTGGATTTGAAGGACTGGTGCCCGGTCTTGCAGAAATTTCACAAGAGCGTCGAAACCGACGCATGAAAGCCGCACAAGTTGACCCTCAGGACGAAGAGGCGGTCGCTGAGATGATGGAACTCGCCGAGGACGAAGCCATCACGTGGGAAGAAGAGTGATTCACTCCAGCAGTTCAATTTGTTCCACATCGGACAAATCCATGTTCAACACATCGTACATGGCATCGGCCAAATCGACCTCCAACCCGTTCTTCTGGCCCCATTCAACCAAGCGAGTGACATCCCGGACGAGGAATTCCTGAGCCTTGGGGTGACTGTCGACCACCGCTTGTCCGACGTCGATCACACACGCTCTGCCTTCGTGCCACAAAATGTTGTACGGGGAAAAATCTCCGTGAACGAGTTTGGCCTTTTGCCATGAAATCGCCAAAAAGCGAAGCAGATCATCGTAAACNGCCTCTGGTTGGTCGACCTTAACCTCACGAAGTTTGGGCGAGGGTGAGGTGTCAGAACCCAAGTATTCCATCACGAGCACGTTCTTGTGTACACCCAGAGGATGAGGCACGTTAAGGCCCCAACGCGCCAAACGGTTGAGATTGCGGTGTTCTTTGCGAACCCATACTTCGACCAAATCACGGTGCTTTCGGCGCAAACCGGTGAATCGTGGGTCGCCTTCGATGTACTGAATGAGGTTCTTGAAGACGGCATTTGATGTGTGGAAGATTTTCACCGCCACCGTCTCACCAGCGAGGTTTGTGCCGTGAAAGACGTGGGCTTCCTTTCCTCGCGCGACGGGAAAATCCAATGTGTCGATGACACCGGATTTCATCATCTTGTAGAGCGCCATCAACGTGAGTCGGTCGAAGACCTGGTCAAACACACGGCGGTCAACCCAATCGTAGGTTCCCGAACCCATCGCACCCTGAATTTTGGCTTCAATATCGCGAAACATGGTGTTGTAGCGCTTTTCTTTCATCCACTCGAAGCGGCCTTCACGGTCGTTCAGACCGCTGAGAAATTCATTTTGCTCCGCACGTTGATGTTCGTCATCAAGACGCTCNGCCTTGGTGCGCTGCTTGCGGCTTTTTCGAGGTTTACGACCTTTCCGAGGGCGACCGGCCAACTCGTCCCAGTCGTCCTCGTTGACCATGTGGCTTCCTCATCGGCTCAAGCAAATAAGGCGTCAATGTCGTCATCATCGTCGTCATCGTCGCCTTCTGGTTCCTCTTCCACGATGTCATCCACAACAGCGGCAGGCGCTTCTTCAGCAACCTCTTCTTCCACTTCTTCGGGCGCCTCATCGGCACCGTCATCAGCGAACAAGTCGTCATCGCCGTCATCGGCAAACAAATCGTCATCGTCGTCATCAGCGAACAGGTCGTCGGCGTCGTCCTCAGGTGCCGCCTCTTCCTCGTCGTCCATGCTGCCCGAAGCGAAGAGGTCGTCATGCTCGCCATCATCGTCAACCCTGGTACTCATGCCAAACATGTCAACATCATCGGGCAAAACACCCTTTCGAGAGAGGTACATGGCCTGCGTTTTTGTGTAGCGGTGCTTGACATCCGCCTTTGAATCTTGGAAGTCCCACGGCCAGACGATGATCAAGTCGCCCTCGCGAACCCATTGTCGTCGGCGCATTTTTCCAGGAATACGAGCCATTCGTGTTTCACCGTCTGCGCACAGCACGGTCACGCGGCGACCGCCGAGAATTTGCGAAGCCAAGGCGAACATCTCGTTGACTTTCTTATTGGGCATTTTGACACGGATTTTACCGTCACTAGCATTTTCAGGATTCTCAAGACGGGCGAGTTCTTCCACGTCCACCTTTTCCTCAAATCTGCGACCCAATCAGTCTCACCTGCTCATCCCAGCGGTCAACCCTTCTTGAACTCATCACCCAAAACAGGGCCGAGAAGAGCGCCGAAGGCTCACCATGCNCCAACAAGAGCGTTGGCGGCCGATTCGCACAATGCGATCAATTGGCTCGCTCCCACACCGAAGTAAATCGTCGTGATGAGACAGGCGATGATGGCNAACCGAACGGGTGTTCCCTTGGGAAGGGGACCTTCACGGCCTTGCTCTGGCTCATGGAAGTACATAACAAGACCAACTCGGAGGTAGTAGAACACCGAGATGGCAGAGTTGATGACCATCAACAAAGCGAGGTACCAAACCCAGTGAATGTCGCCGAAGGCCAAGTCGCTGTTGACGGTGACGTCGAGCAAGGCGACCTTGACGATGCCCATGATGACCAGCAACTTGGAAACGAATCCGGACAGTGGTGGCACACCGGCCAAGGACATCATGAAGATGAACATGGCAACGGCAAGGAAGGGGTCTCGCTTGGCAAGACCGCCAAGGGATTCGAGGGTGTGACCGCCTTTCTCAGATTCGAGCAGCGAGAGCACCAGGAAGGCGCCGAGTTTGAAACAAACGAGCACCGTCAGGTGGAAGATGAGCGCGGTGACGACCACCAGGGCCGCATTGTTGCTCATGTCAATGTGCCCGTCTTCCCAGTTCAGCGCTCCAATGGCCGTGATGGCAGCGAGCATGTAGCCGGCGTGAGCGACCGAAGAATAGGCGAGCATGCGCTTTGGATTGGTTGAACCGAGGGCCGCAAGGTTACCCCAGGTCATCGTGATGACCGAGAGCACGCCGAGGGCGACGAGCCAAACGGCGGAGCCGTCCGTCGCTTCGGGTGAGGCGACCACCAGCAGAAGGCGAAGCAAACCGAGCACACCCATGGCCTTGCTCGCGGTGGCGAGCACTCCAGCGACCGGGGCGGTGGCACCGGCGTAAGCGTCGGGTGCAGCGAAGTGGAACGGTGCGGCGCTGACCTTGAAGCCAAAGCCGACCAGCAACATGCCCAGAGCGATGAGCGGGAGGGCCTCCATGCCGTTTTCAGCAAAGGCGACCGAAAGGTCGGTGAACTGGAGCGAGCCCGACCAAAGGTAGAGCAGCGACAGGCCGTAAAGGCCGACACCGGACGCCACGGAACCGACGATGAAGTACTTCATACCGGCCTCTGTACCTTCTTTGCTCTCCTTCATGAAGGANACCAGCACGTAGGTGGAGAACGACGCCAGTTCAAGGCCGATAAACAGCATGAACAAATCTTGAGCCAGTGCAACCACGGCCATGCCCAGACCGGTCGTGATGAGGAGGATGTAGAAGTCGACTTGACGTCGGTTATTGTACAGGCCGTTCAAGCTTCGGTCGGCTCGGCTGGTCGCAGGAATACGGTTTACCGAGGCAGCGCTGGCCAATGCAAGCGCTCCGAAGAAAATCAGTTCAAACATGCGGCTGAACTCATCGATTTGCAACATCACCGTGCCACCGGGCGTGACGATCTGCGTCTGTTTCATGCCACCGATGAACGAGNCCACNGTCAAGCCGAAGGCGATGGTGAAGAACACCGTGCCTAACAAGCCGGGGAGGCGGGGGTCACTGTCGAGTTTTCCGCGGCGGCCACCCAGCAACCAAGGCACACGAATCTGCGTCAATGGAATGCGGAACTTGGCGTCGCCCATATTGGGTACGATCATCAAGGTGAACAACCCGATAACAAGGACGAATTCAGGTGCAAGAGCGAGCACAAAGCCTTCAGCAAAGGGTTCAATTTGCTTCATTTCAGGCACCTCCCGTCAAAATTGGAATCAAGAGCGTTTCAAAGAACGCCACGGTCCATCCGTTCATCATGTCAAGCGCAATCCATGGCATAACACCGAAGAGGATGGTGAAGGCCGCCATGATGACCATGGCCAACTTCTCAGCGTCGCCAATATCGGGCACAGGTTGGCCCTTGAGACTCTCAGGAGGCTGCGTTTCGTCGCCACCCTCGAAGATGGTGCGTTGCATCGACCACAGGTAGTANGCAGCGGTAATGGCCAACACAAAGGCTGGACCAACCATCCAAAGCACACTCCAGCCCTCGGCGGCAATGAAATGCCACAGGGCCAAGAACATCATGAGTTCAGCGACAAAGCCTGCCAAGAGCGGCAAGCCGAGCGAAGCCATCCAACCGAACATCATCGACGTTGCCAACCAAGGTGAATGCTTGGCCATGCCGCGCATGGCGCCGATTTCCATGCTGTGGTAGTGGTGCTTGAAAGCGCCACAGACAGCGAACAGCATCGGGCTGATGATGCCGTGAGCGAACATCATGAAGAGGGCAGCGGCCCAACCAAGCGGTTGCATGGTGGCGATCCCGATGAGAATAACACCCATGTGAGAAACCGATGAATAGGCAACCATCTTCTTGAGGTTGGTTTGGCCCAAACAGACGACAGCACCCCAAACGAGAGAGATCAT
>FUFK010063349.1_pt1 | contig 23198 bp, 18 predicted proteins | sample 1021851 | NCBI WGS metagenome assembly FUFK01 (sample SAMEA51879418, study PRJEB19060) | metagenome | reverse complement strand
CTGCTTCTCGGCATGGCCCTCGGAGCATTCGCCGAGTGGGCCACAGGAATGGGGACGTCATTCGGCTTGGGAATGTACCTTCCCACTCCTGCAACATTTCCGATGCTGATCGGCGGCGCATACCGCTCTTGGTGGGAGGAGCGGAGGCTCAAGCCCATCGTGGAGTCTGTCAGGAAGGAGGAGGGGAACGCTGCTGCAGAGAAGAAGAGTGCGAGAATGCTCCTCCTGACGTTCATGATCGCAGCGGGGGCATTGACCGGTGAGGCATTCTATGGTGTCGAGGCTGCGATACTAGCGGTCTTGGACGAGATTTCGCTGGGAGGGGAGTTGCTCAAGACGTACTCCTGGTGGCCCTTGGCCAGATTAGCAGGCTTCGTAATTATCAATGTGTTACTAGGGATGATCGTTTACGTCCTCTTCAGAAAGGCCGGAATCATAGGGGGAGGCTCCAATGAGAATCCCCCTAAGACAAAGGCCGAAACGCCCAAGGTACCTTCCTGGGTCACCTTGGACGCTGAGCTGGCGGACTGAAAATGCCCGAGCACAAGGAAATCCCGGCAAGCGCGTGGCTCATACTCTCTGTGGCGGTAATCGCAGTTTCCAGCGCAGGGATAGTCCTACAGGAGATGTCCAACGTCAAGCCTCTCCTACGAGCCTCATGGAGGATGCAGGGTACGGCACTGGTACTGCTTCCCGGGTTCCTGTACCAATTCAAAGGACTGGAGTCATCATCTCTGACCATGAACGAATGGCTTCTGATCATGGCTTCCAGCGGGTTCTTGGCAATCCACTTCGGAAGCTGGGTATGGTCTTTGGACAACACCAGCCTAGTCCATAGCCTCCTGTTCGTGAACACGCACCCTCTAATCGTGGTCGCACTGATGCCAATAATGGGAGAAGTAGTACGCAGAGGACACTTGGAGGGTGTAATCATTGGCTTCGCTGGAGCTCTCATCGCCCTCATCGACTTGGGAGACGGGGGGGAAGTAACTCTGATGGGGGATTTAGCCGCATTCCTAGGGGCATTAACGATCGTCGGCTACATACTGGTCGGAAGGGAGCTGCGGTCTAATAGGGAAATGCCGATTTTCGTCTACGCCTTCCCCGTGACCTTGGGCGCGGGAATCTGGCTGTCCCTTGGAACCGTGCTGTTCGAAGGCTCAGCCGTCACTTCCTTGCATCCCGAGTCCTCGATACTCGGTTGGACAGACCCATTCTGGATAGTTTGGGTGGGGTACCTGTCGTTAGGTCCTGGACTCTGCGGGCATACGGGATTCAACACTGTTCTCCGATGGATGCCTCCGATAATCGTCTCAATCGCCATGCTTCTGGAGCCCGTGATAGGAGCCATAATCGGCTATGTCTGGACTGGAGATACCTTGATCGGACTACCCACAGTAATAGGTGGTCTGATGATGATGACAGGAGCGATGCACGTGACTCTACAAGGAAAATCGAAATCAGAGGGTGAATCGGTTTCTTAACCACACCGTCGTGCGGAAAACATGCTAAGGTTCCCTATTCTACTTACCAATGACGACGGCATTAATTCCCCCGGACTTCAGCACCTGGCATCGTCATTGAACTCTCTTGGACACCCGATAGCCATACTAGCCCCCCTTACAGAGCAGTCAGCGGTAGGGATGAAGCTCACCCTTAGGGATGACATGGCCTTCGAAGAGCATACCGATATCGCTGAAAAAATCAGGACAGACGAGTCAGCGCCCCTGCGCGTTTTCTCCCTCGATGGGTCTCCCTGCGACTGCGTCATCGTTGCTATCGACGGGGGGCTGAGGTCCTTGGCACCAGAAATAAGGCCGTGGCTCTGCATTTCTGGCATCAACCGGGGGCCAAACCTCTCCATTGACGTTCTTCACTCCGGCACTGTTTCAGCCGCTCGCGAGGCATCCCTGTATGGACTGCCATCGCTTTCCGTAAGCCTAGCCACCTACTCTCACCAAGACTACTCGCAATCCATAGAGGCAACACTGGCTCTGGTGGAAAGACTATCCNANCTGGTCACAGNAGAACCGAGCAANATCCTGAGGCCAGAGGGTTCGAGGATGAGACCGATTAGTGGAACTGGCACCAACTCTCTCAGATCATGGTTCATGCAGGGGAACATGTTCCTGAACCTAAACATCCCTGAANACTGGAACGGAACATTTCAGACGGTTCCCCTGGGTGCTAGATGGTACCATAACGCGACTGACATGATAGATCAGAAATCCACAGGAGTGGCCTTTGAGGTCGGGGCAGCCAGAATCGTCGACGAGGAAATCGAAATGACCGACTGCCATGCCATCGCAACGGGGAGCGCCTCAATCACACCTTTGGCAAGCTGGCCCCAGAATCACCCGCTCGGAGTCCCGCAATCGATAATGCAAGCTTCTACCGAGATGGATGCCGATGGGATGCCTTCATGGATCTAGGACTCATCAAGGAGATGATGGATTATGGATATGCAGGAGTGCCCCTGCAACCACTCTCTTCCCAGCGAGAGCGAATCTAGACCGTGAAGACTGGCCTTGTCTTGAACCGACAGGGGCTGATCATCCGATAGAATGAACCCAAAATGATTTGTGTGTTGTATCGAATTGAAGCCCTCCCCTTCAGCATCTAGCAATACGGGGATGATTCCTCTATCATCCCAATCATGCAGTGTCTGATTGATATCCCCTCCAGAGTGCAGTATCCCACTCGAGAACTCTTTGAATCGATCCCTCGGAGGAACCGGAAGCTTGTTTATTCCCTTAATCTGTCCAGCAATTGATCTCTCATCAGGCCTGACTCCCCCTATTCTGGTGCCATCGAACCATATCCTCCTATTCGGACCCCCTCCTCCCATCAGGTGAAGAATCACATGGCAATCATCGCGAATTCCATGTGAGACAAACAAGGCAGCATTCACGGCTCTAACNAGGACGTCCATCCTGCCTCCAGATCCAGGAAGGTCGTTCAGATTAAGAGTACCTTCGCTTGGAGCCCTATGGCCGATGATAGCGAACCATCTCTCCAGAAGATCACCCCAGATCGAGCTCTTCGTCGAGCCCCATCATGGACTGCATCTGACGCCTCATCTTCCTATCTCCTCTGAATCCCCGCATCATCTTCTTGCTCCTGTTCCATTGAGTAATGAGTTCCTTGACCTCTCTTTCCTCACATCCAGAACCTCTAGCGATCCTCCTTATTCTACTCGATTTAAGGAGCAGGGGGTCGTCCTTCTCCTCTTGGGTCATCGAGTCCATTACTATCCTGTACTTATCCAGGTTGGACTGCATCTGCTTCTTCTGAGCCACTCCCATATTGCCCATTCCTCCGAACATTGCGTCTGGTAGGTGGGATAGGACCTTGTCCAGAGTCCCAATTTTGCTCATCATCTCCATCTGCGCATACATGTCAGTGAGAGTGAACCTCCCTGACATCAGCCTCTTTGTCAGGCGCAATGCCTCCTGGTCGTCCAGGTCCTCGGGTGCTAGATCGATGAGGCCCTTGATGTCGCCCATCCCAAGAAGTCTGGAAATGAACCGATCAGACTCGAATTTCTCTATNTCGCCAATCCTCTCTCCCTCTCCTANGAAGACGATCGGCGCACCTGTCGTAGAAACCGCGCTTAGTGCCCCTCCTCCTCTCGCAGTTCCATCTAACTTGGTCACAATTGTCCCAGTAACTCCTACCAACTCATGAAAGGTCTCAGCCATAGGCCCCGCAGCCTGTCCGACTTGAGCGTCAATTACTAGGAAGCGTTCTGAAGCGTTCGCAATGCTTGCGATCTCCAGTAGCTCTTCCTTTAGCTCNCCATCTAGGCTNTCCCTGCCTGCGGTGTCTATAATCACGATGTCTGCGGTTCCAACCTTGTTGAGGCCATTTCTAACTATCTGGGATGCAACCTTTTCTCCGGGCTCCCCGTATACCTCAATGCCCGTACCCTCAAGCATCTGACTGAGTTGTTCGAACGCTCCCGGCCTATGTACGTCCGCTTCGATAACCGCAACCTTTGCTCCGTGAGCCCTCCTCCACCAGTCTGCCAGTTTTGCGGTGGTGGTGGTCTTTCCCTGGCCATAGAGTCCTACCATCAGAACTGTTTGGTTGTGTGGCTTGATCTCCCTGGGCGGCCCTAGAATCCTTACTAGTTCCGAATATACCAGGTTCATAGCATGAGTTTCGAGCTTAACTCCCGGCCGCGGTTCTTCTTCCAAAATTCCCCTTTCTACCCTTTCGGTCAGCTCCTTTGCCTGTCTGACGTTGAAATCGGCTTCTAGTAGGGCCCTTCTGAGTGACTTACTAAGATCCTTGACGGTGTCTTGTTCGACTTTCCTCTTTCCCTTCAGGAGCCCTATTGATCCGAGAATTCTACGCTTGAACCCCTCCAGAGCCATATTGACCGGCTGCAATCGTGCCGTTTGAACGTTATCTGGGTATATGCGTCGTTTTACACTTCATTATCCGCTGTACTGAAAGGGTGTGCGTCATGGGGAGAGTGTGGCTGACGCTCCTATTGAGATGTGGGAGATGCAATTGGCCTTTGCGATAGGGTTGCTGGGTATCTACGTTGGCTGGAGAGGAACCATAGCCCGGATGACCGGCTTCTATGACCTATCTGGCGCTGCAAAGTCATTGCTGTTTGGAATCGTCTCAGGGGTGCTTGCAGCTTCGGCAATTGACGCACTAGTTCTCGCCGATGTTAGGAATCAATCTCAGAACATCATCTCGCTTAGCTCGATAGCTTTCATGATCGCTCTGACTGAATCGTCATTCGTACTGTTTCTTCTCGGTAAAAAAAGAACTGTTGGATTGAGGGCATGCGCCCCTTATGGATGGACTCTAGGTTTGGGTTTCGGTGCAATGCGCTCAGCCCACCTCAACGTACGTCTTTTCGATCCAATAGTCTGGGAAGGTACCGGATTCAATGCCCAAAACATCGCTCTAGCATGTTTACTCACAATTACTACCTGTATGGCGCATGCATCCATAGGCTCCTGGCAAGGGTATAGAATTCTGGCTAATCAGCGATTTCGCCCTCTTGTATATGCCTCGTTCGCCAGGATGGCCGTTATCCTAGTGACTGTGCTTTCTGTCTTCTTTCCGTTGACCATCGCTCTCTTGGTCCCATTCGTTGCTTGGTCTTGGTTTCCAGCCCAAGAGTCTTGGCTGCCGTCTGGCATGACTCCAGCAGCCAGACAGGCATACAGGCGCACACTTCGGCAATCCGTCCTCAACAGGTCTCGAGCACAAACCAGAATTAGGGGAGAAACCTTGGAATCAGAGGAATAACAAGGGTCTGGCACACTTTAGGGGTTTTTTCATATATGGCGCAGGATTATATCCAGTCTGCATATTCATCAGTTTGAATGCGAGTGATTATCGCAGGTGCCGGCGAGGTCGGCCGGGGTGTTGCCGCAGCGCTTCGAGGCGAGAAGCGAGGAGTTGCGATGATCGATCCCGACCCCAATGCAATTAGCGACTCCCAATCTCTAGATTGCTTACTGATAACGGGCAGCGCCCTCTCAAGGGACTCTCTAGTCAGAGCCGGAATCAATGATGCTGAGATCATAGTCTTCGCAACCAATGATGACAATGTCAACATCTTAGGATGTGCTTTCGCGAAGAGAGTGTTCAGCGAACAGGTGGGCGATAGGACTGCTTCCGGTCTGATTACTATCGCCAATGTACGTGACTCAGAGATNACTCANCCTTCGAGGGGTGCCGGGCCGNTGGAGAATTGGGCNCGTACAAACTTCGTTGTTTCACCATCGACAGATGTTGTAGAACAGCTAATNTCNGGATTAGTATCCCCNACCCTTTCTGATATCATCCCAATGGGNGATAACGCTTGGATTGTCGAATCTGCTGTATCAGTTGGCTCTCCTATGATTGGCTCAACAATCGAAGATGCNAACTCNAACTCCACAAAAGANCCGGATTATCCCCGNATCATAGCNATGAAAGCNGGTAGCANGAANGGNCGAATAGTTTCAGGNAATGAAATAATCCAACAGGGGGACATGTTGGTCTTTGTTACAGGTTCAACCAAATTCTTCGGTGAGATTGCACGATTAGTTGGGGATAAGAATTCTGAGATGCCAGACAAACCGACCGTGGCAATTTTTGGAGCAACAAACTTCGGTAGCAAACTGGCGGAGCACTACCTCAATATGGGTTCGAACGTAGTAATCATTGAACCCGATCTAGACTCAGCTAACGCAATAGTTGGATCTCGCATTGGGGTCAATAAGAGGTTAGACGTTATACATGGTGATCCTCAGGACGAAGATCTTCTACGAGAACTCGCTGTGGAAGATCACGATATTGCAATCTCTACTCTCAGTGATGATAATCTAAATATTTCGATAGCTATGAGAACATTCGACAAAGGCGTTTCTAGAACTGGCTTAATCCTCAAGGATAGGGCCCTAGTCGAGGCAATTCAGCGTATTGGGCTCAGGCCGGTGAGTAAGCGAAGAGTGGCAATAAAGTCGATTCTCAAAGCTATCCACATGCATGTCCCAGGTCTATACGAGCCAATTCCTAGAATCCCATCTTTGGTATCTATGTCTGCCGAGATAAACTCCGGAAACGGACTACAAGGGAAGGAATTGCCAGAAGTCGAGGACATAATTGGGGCCAACCTAGTCATGCTGGAGAGACTCGATAATGATGGAAAATTCAACAACATAATCGAGGAAAACATCGGAACCATCCAAGAAGGCGACAGGCTATATCTGATCCTTGAGATAGATGATGTAGGCAAGGCCGAGGAGATATTGCGGAGCTAACATGCGTTGGGGAGTAGTTAGCCTAATTCTCGGCTGGACTATAGGGCTCGTCTCAATACCATTAGTCCTAGTTGGTCTTTACAGCCTCTATGTCGAGGGATTTGAACAAGCTATACGCACCTTCGCTTTTCCGACTATTATTTCACTCTTATTTGGTTATTTGATGATTTCCCGCTCAGGTGTTTCCGAACCATCATCCTTAGTTCGAGATAGAGAGGCATTCGCTTCTGTTGCTCTTGGTTGGATTCCTGTGGTCGTAGTGGGGGCTCTCCCTCTTTGGCTAGGAGGTATGTTTCACGGCCCCTTCGGAGATTTCTGGAACCCAGGAGGAGCCAACTCAAGCTCCCAGATGGCGTTTGGACTACTCCACTCTTGGTTCGAGTCGATGTCTGGATTCACAACTACTGGAGCTTCCATCGTAGATCCGGCAACTAGCCCTCTTTGCGGATCTGGTGCCGCCGCATTAAACGATTTCAATGGTGACTGCCTTGGCAGTCAAAGGAAAAGCCTGATTCTATGGAGGTCAGTTTCTCAATGGATTGGCGGGATGGGAGTCATCATGCTCGGGCTTCTCATCTTCTCAAGGGCCCTAGGGGGAGGCATGGCATTGGCGAGAGCAGAGTTGACAGGGCCATCAGTTTCGAACCTTGGAACTACACTCGAGAGCACTGCTAGGAAACTTTGGGGAATATATGTAGGCCTCACCTTACTACAAGTTATACTCCTATCACAATTGACTAGTATGGGTCCATTCGATGCAGTCAACTACGCTCTAACAACAATGCCATCCGGCGGTTTTGGAACAACTGATTCTGGAATAATGCAGTTTGATGACTACATTATAGAGTCGATTGTGATGGTTTTCATGCTTCTAACTTGCATTAACTTCAGCCTTTTGTATTTCGCATTTTCAGGAAGGTCGAATGAGATTTGGAAGGACGAGGAACTTCGAACGTATCTGCTAATTGTCTTCATCGCATGGATTGCCATGGCAGCCAATATATATCGCTCAAGCGATTTAGATTATGGGATATTGGAATCCATCAGACACTCCATGTTCCAGGCAATCTCAATCACCAGTACCGGTTACTCTAGTGCAGATTTCTCNCAGTGGCCAGTCTTCAGTCAATTTGTTCTNCTACTTCTGATGATAATNGGGGCCAGTGCTGGATCTACTGGTGGCGGACTCAANGTGCTTAGNATNCGCATTGCNTTCGAACTNGCNAAGAGGGAGGTCATGAAGATAATTCAACCAAGGAAGGTTGTTGCAATTAGGTTCAATAGATCCGTTGTCGATGAGCAGCGGGTTTGGATAATTCTTGGAATGGTTAGCTCATGGATGGTCCTAGTTACAGCGTCTATGCTCACTATTTCCTTCCTAGAGCCAGATTTGACTATGACAGATGTACTCTCTGTATCCATCTCCCTTCTTGGTAATACTGGCCCCGCATTGGGGGAATTTGGACCTTCCGGTGCTGCTGCTGCATGGGCTGGGATGAGTGTCCCTTCGTTACTGGCTTCTACGATATTGATGTGGCTCGGTCGTCTCGAACTTCTGACTGTACTCGTTCTTCTCCATCCAAGGACTTGGGATTCAGACTAACCAAAACTATCTAGCGTGGATTGGCTCTCGTCATTGCTTTGCTCCACTATTTCCTTTAATACAATCTCCTCAATCTCGAACTTCTCTTCAACCTGCCCGAACTCCTCCAGTATTGACTTCCCAACTTTGCTGGTCTTGGGAATACCTAGAACCGCCAGATGATCTTCCCCTGTCATCCCTATCTTCTTGGCCACAGTAAAGTCTCTCTCAGACGCTCCGAGGCTCTTATCGTGAATGGCCAGAAGAGTAGGCCATAGATCTTCTCTAAATGACGATTTGCTAGTTCCAAATGATCCCGCTAGTTTTTCAATCAAGTCAATGTTCCTCCAGGTCTCACCCCCCCTTCTTAGGAATTCTGGAAACCTAATGAAAACGCCCCCATCGTTCTTTGAATTAGAGACTGCTGCAATGGCCTGAGTGGGCAGTGATGATCCCCAATACCATGATCTGAAAGCACGATTGGTGAATTTTGCAGCCAGATAGGAATCGGAGTTACACATCGCTTCAGATATCTCCTCAAGACCTCTGCTGCTAATCACCGATTGGTTGTTCCAGGAGAGCCAGGCTAGAATTTCGTCTGGGTCCTTGTCGGAGTTTAGGATGGCCTCTGATGCTAGAAGGCCCGAATCAGAATTGTAGGCTCTTTTCAGGGATTCGAACACGTTAATCTGTGAGTCCCTGAGTACCGACCCAGATAACTCACTCACCGAGGCCATGTCTACGTGCCCGTTTGCAGTAACAGATAGAGATTGTAAATCCTTCACGAGAGCTCTGAGGTCTCCGGGATTTCTTTGTATTAGAGCATCTAGAGCCTCGGGATCAATTCCTACACTTTCCGAATCGAGAACTCTTAGTGCTATCCTCCTAAGGTCTGTCGTCCCGACTCTCTCGAAATTGATGTTTTCAGATACTCTGTTTACTCTATCCCTATTCCTCCTCCAATTCCCCCTGCCCCAGAGCTTCATCGGATCGTTACAGGTCATAATTACCGGATTTTCGGTTTTGTTGAGTAGATTGAGTAACTCAGCCTTCCCGCCCGAATCCCCCTTCAGTACTGGTCCTTCTTCTGACCCCATGGTAGTGTGGATTCTTTCTTCTGATACCTGTGAGAAGCCTCCGCTAAGGTGATCTACCTCATCTAGGAGTATCACAGTTTTTCCAGTAGTTTCGGATCCCGCGGAGAAGGTCTCTAGTGAGACGTATTGCGAACCTCTGGTTGCAGAGGATCTTATGGCGGCCGCATTCCTCTGTTCAGATGCATTCAATTCTACAATCGACCAACCCTTCTCTTTTGCTATAGCATGTGCCAGCGTAGTTTTCCCTACTCCCGGGGGGCCAGAGAGAAGTAAACCCCTCTTTTTAGGGGTCTTTCCTGACTCCCATCCTTCCAGCCATATCCTCACTCTTCTTATCTTATCTCCATTACCTTCCATATCCGACAAAGTGGAAGGGCGATACCTCTCCGCCCAGTCATCATCCTCTTTGCCATGCTCCATGAGAGAAAATTCACGCGGCGCCTCATGAAGATTAGCCTAGAACATCGAGGATAAAGAACCCGATTTTAGACCACCAATCAAACCGTCTAGATCGGTGCGAACTTGCCTTTGATCATCTCTTCTTCTGACTGTAACAGTGTTGTCCTCTAATGATTGGTGGTCAATTGTCACGGCCCAAGGAATCCCAATTTCATCGGCTCTAGCATACCTTCTTCCTATCGATCTGCTGGTATCTATTTCTGCGATGATTCCTCTTAATGAGTTTATTCGCGTCAGAATGTCCCTTGCCATTTTGTCCATTCCATCTTTATCGAAAAGAGGGAGAACAACTAGATCGAACGGGGCAATTTCAGGTTTTAGTGACAAGATCGTATACCCCTCGCCCTCTTTGTCCACTTCCATATAGTTATGATCAAGAATATGCCATATTATCCTATCAATCCCAAATGCTGGCTCGATAACGTGTGGCGTGAAATATTCTCCAGAAACTATGGAATCCTCTACGGCGATATTAACCATATCTTCTCCGATATGCACGATGGTCCCATCCGGGAGTTCCAATTCAAACGGGAATGTAGAGGGGGTCGCTTGTAATTTAGACAGGGCAGAAGAAACCTCACCTGCCCTTTCTCTGAAGGTTGGACCAATCACCGAACCGACGGGCTTGATAACTTCCGACTTTTCCTTNACTGGTTTTTCGTATGTCCTCCACGCCCGTAGAAGACTAGATTTAGAGTGCTCTTCATGGGATTCCAGATCATGGCAGGTCCTATTGGCAATTCCTACGACTTCCACCCAACCATGCTCTCCCATAAGCTCACAGTCCCAGCAATCAGATGCATAGTGAGCCATCTCCGAGCCTGCATGTTGCCTGAATCGAACTTTTGCCCTATCTATCCCTACAAACTCGAGAAACTCCATGGTCATCGCTAAGAACCACGCTACAGTGGGGTGCTTTACAATTCCAGACTCGAATGCTTCCTTGAATGACATCTCAAATTCCCCGGGATGCGGGCCATCAGGATCGGGGATCATGCAAACTCTATCTGGCCATTTGCTGAGGTCGTCAATTGGTGGGTCATCTGGATCTATGAAGTACTCAAGCTCAGCCATATTGAATTCTCTTAGTCTAATCATGCCCTGTCTCGGACTTATTTCGTTCCTGTATCCCCTCCCTGTCTGCATCGCACCGAAGGGCAACTTCTGTCTGAAGTGCCTGTACAGAGCANGTGAAAGAGNATGAACATTCCTTGAGCGGTTTCCGGCCTCAGAAATGCAGTCCTTGATCCGCCCATTGCTCCAATNCTNGTCTGGAACATNAGATTCATCGGCATTGNCTTTTTCCAGTCGAATGCGTCACAACTCGGACATCGTACGCCCTCTCTTTCAATCAGATCATCGAGTTCACTGGAGCTAAGAGTGTCNGGAGCTTCATGGAACTCAGCCACAAGGTGATCGCTTCTGAAAGCACCACCGCAAGATATGCATTCTGACATTTTGTCGTTNAACTCTCCAACATGTCCGCTGGCGACAAGCACAGGCTCCGGAGTGATGGTAGGAGAGTCTATNTCTACAACGTTTGTTATGCTGCCCCAATGTCCAATCCAGGCATCAACTACTCTTCTCTTTATACTCGCACCAACAGGTCCATAGTCAACAAGCCCAGAAACTCCGCCATAAATCTCGAATGATGGAAGAACTAATCCTCTCCGCCGTAGGAGTGAGACAAGTCTAGACATCCTTTCTCTGTCTTCCACACACCTACCACAACCAACGTGGTTTTCAAGCCATCCTAGTATACAGCGACCTTGTTGTTATTGTGGGACCATAGGGGATTCCCCAGCATTTGCCTACTAAAAAAGCTGAAAATAGAGAAGCATTCATTTATCCAATTGATTGCCTGAGTCGCAAGGTGACTAGAAAAAAATGCCCGAAATAAAGTATGTATCCGATATTTCGGAATCTGAGGACATCCTGTCCAAACTTTCCGCGCCGGTGAGAAATTGGTTCTTAGACAAGTTCCCAGACTTTACTGAGCCCCAGAAAGTGGCGATTCCTCAGATTCTTGCTGGCGAGCATCTACTACTGTGTTCCCCCACTGGTTCAGGAAAGACCCTGACTGCGTTCCTTTCGATAATTGACGATCTAGTCCGCCTATCGATGGCAGGATCCCTGTCCGATACAGTTCATTGCATTTACATCTCTCCAATCAAGGCTCTCGCAAATGATATTCAGAAAAATCTGATAGGGCCACTTAATGAAATCAAAGAGAGATTCCTCCCCGGAAGAGCTCAGGACATCAAAGTGGGACTTAGGACGGGTGACACCCCTCAGAAAGAGCGAGAGAGAATGCTCAGAAAACCGCCACATATCCTAATCACGACCCCCGAGTCTCTAGGACTTGCGTTGGCATCCAAAAGATTTCGTCCCCTATTGAATAACTTGAAATGGCTGATTGTGGATGAGTTGCACTCCCTTGTACCGACTAAAAGAGGGACTCACCTTTCATTGAGTCTAGCATTGATGGATTCTGTCGTGGAATCCGATGTTCAGAGAATCGGGATTAGCGCGACAATGGAACCCCTGAACGAGGTCGCTGAATTTCTGGTAGCAAGCGATTCTAGGGAGGATGAGGGAAATACCCAGAGAGTCTCCATAGCAAAGATCTCCGGATCAAGGAAACTAGACCTCGACATCATCTTGCCTACTCCGAGATTCACATCGATACCAGTAAAGGAAATTCTAGATCACAATATTGATCGAATCAAGGAACTAGTCGAGTCNCATACCACNACCCTTGTCTTCGTAAATACNAGGAATATGACCGAGACATTCGTCCAACGCCTCAAAGTTGCCGGATTGGAGGGAGTNGAGGGGCATCACGGATCAATGGACAAATCGATCCGACTAGATGTAGAGCAGCAACTCAAGGAAGGCATGCTGAGATGTGTTGTCTCTTCATCCAGCCTGGAGATGGGGATAGATATTGGATCAGTTGACCTTGTCATTCAGGTCGGCTCCCCAGGCTCGATTGCCACTGCTCTACAAAGGATTGGGAGGGCTGGGCACCAAGTAGGGGGTCTTCCCAGAGCTAGATTCCTCCCGACTTCCTCGCACGACTTGCTTGAGATAGTAGCCCTCCAGAATGGGATCCTCTCTGGCAATATGGACTTGCTAAAGTTCCCACAGAATTGCCTGGATGTTCTAGCTCAGTTCTTGATCGGGCTAACTATCATACGAGAATGGGACATAGATGAGGCTTACGAATTGGTTCAGTTATCTTGGCCATATCGGAACCTTCTATACGACGATTACATTGAGGTTCTAGACCTGTTAGAGGAAGAAAGGAGAATATGGGTCGACTGGGAGGAGAATCGTTTCGGAAAGAGAGGATACGCCCAGATGATTTACTACACCAACATAGGTACAATATCTCCTGACAACAATTACCTAGTATTCACATCTGATGGCACGCTGGTCGGACAACTCTCCTCATCCTTCGTTTCAAGCCTGAGGAATGGAGATGTATTTCTCCTCGGAGGATCTACCTACAGGGTCTCAAGTGTAATTGGAACTAGGGTAAATGTCACGCCTGCGACAGGGTTCAGGCCCACCATCCCTTCATGGACAGGAGAGGCTATGAGCAGGACCAGCGAGCTAAGTTTCGAAGTCCTAGAACTGCTCAGTATCCTTACTGTCCAGTATAGGAGGGGCAACTCGATTACTCCTTTCCTAATCGATGTCTTGGGTCTGAATAAGCCAGTAGCAAACGCACTTTCCCAATTTCTTGATGAGCACTCAGCAACTACGTTCCAAGTACCTTCCAAAGATAGAATCCTCGTGGAACAAGTCGAAGCTCCATTGCCCACCTATGTCGTAACTACCTGTAGGGGCCGAGCATTTAATCTCGCATTAGGATACCTTTTCGCAGGTATGGCAGTTAGGGACGAGATTACGGTTCACGAACTTTCATTCGATGAGAATGGATTTATGGCCAAATTAAGTCATGAGGTTGAGATCTCCTCTATTCCCGAGGTTTTTCGTAGCAGAGGGAGTGAGGAAATTCTGAATAAATATCTGATAGACTCACAACTATTTGCCAAACGATTCAGAGAGGTCTCCTCAAGGAGTATGCTAAACCCTAGAAGAATAGGGGCCGAGGAAGTAAGTCCCAAGCAATTTCAACTCAAAGCCGAGCAGATAATGAATCGTCACCGCACTATGGACGACTCAGTAATTGTTAGGGAGGCCATGAGCGAAATCCTAACCACCGATCTAGAGATGGGCCAGCTTCGACAATTCATGCAGAGAATGGCTAGCGAGGATGTAAGAATCGTACATCGTAGGGTGAAGATACCATCTCCCCTGGGACTAACTCTTTTCATGTCCTCTTTCGAGGACCTCCTCTCTCTTAGGACCAGAGCTTATCTAATCAAGGACGTAGACCCGGAGATTTTGAGGAGACTATTGGGCGCTCGTTCCCTTGCTACCGAGCTGGATAGAGAAAAGCTCTCCCAGTACTATCAGTCAAAGGTCTCAGTTCCAAAGAATGCCAACGAACTCCTCAGACTAATGGATATGGGTGGAGGCCTGGAGAGGCAACTCACCCACCCGTTGTACAGCGACAAACTAAAGGACATCGAATTCGAAACCCTCAGGACCTGGGTCCACGAGCTAGCAGAGAGGGGCCTGATAACTAAGGTTAGAGGCACCGGACAAGAGAAGATTGACGACAAATGGTTCTCTATGAGGATGACCGAAGTCCATGGGACATTGGGGTGCCTTGCTGTGGCTGGAGCTGCCGAAATGGACGACCTTAGGGAACTGTACACCGGTGGACTAAGCTACGAGGTTGGAGACGGATTTGTGGGAGGGGAACCGTCAAAATGGAAGGAAAAGCAACTTTCCGACCCATTGGACTGTCTCAGATTGAAGCTGCTAGATATGCTCGGATCGGAAGGCCCACAGACTATCGACTCTCTCAGTGAACGCCTCCCTTTCCCGACAGCTCAGGTGGAAGCCATTCTGCAAGAGCTCGAGATGAGGAATCTAGTATCTATTGGTTTCTTCACACAAACAGACGAAGGCGAGTTCATTTTGAGGATAGATGAATACAGAATTACTGGTGGAGAATTCAACGTCATTGACTACAGAACTCTTCAGACACTAATCCTCAACAAATCATTCTCAAAATTCGAGGAACCTGCAGATGCAATCAGAAATCTAACCTTCGTTCAGAGGAGAGAGGAATTACTCCACAGAGTCGAGAACTACAGATTCCGCGATTGGAAGGATATCAAGCATGACTCAGACATATACAACGGTAGACTCCTACACAATAGAGTTGGTTACACACTGAGTGAGAAACTTCCGATGTTAATGGGGCTCAGGGGAGAGCCGTGGTTCGGGACTCTAGAGGAGGAGTTGATCCAGAAAATCCCCGAAGAGGGGATATCTAGGAACGACCTATTTTCCGATTACCCTAAGGGTAAGGACAATGCTCACATCCAGAGAAGTCTGAAATCAGCCCTGTCAAACATGGAAAGGCAGCTTGTGGTTGCTAAGCAGTTCGTAGACGTCCCAAATAGAAAGAGATCAATGGCCATATTCAAGCGACTTCACGGTAAGGTGAAACCACTCCCATTCGACAAGGCATTAACCGAGCTAATATCCAGGATTGGTCCAGTCCGGCTTCACACTCTAAGACTGTTCGTTTCAAGACCCGTAGAGGAATTGGCAGACACTCTTAGGGAACTAGAGAGGCGGGGCTCCATTGCGAGAGTAGTAGCACTGCAGCCAGACCCAACCGACTACTACTCTTCACACGAGGATGCTGAGAGGCTACTTTCACCTATGCAGGAGGATAGGAAAATGCGTATCCTCGCACAATCAGACCCCTTCAGTAGCAGGTTCATCCAGGAAGTCCGCCTTCTTCTAAAGCAGGGCTGGTACTACCCTGTCTTCAAGGGAGTCGACCCTATTGGTAGAGTCCTGATGTTCGTGGTTAACGACTACCTTGAGATAAAAGACATCAATATCCCCCACTCTTACTTAGATGACTTCAAGGAGACATTCGCAGAATTGCTAGAGAATTACAGAGACAGGCTGATCGATGTCTCTGTACTACATGCATTCAATGGGGTCCCTGTCCATGATTGCGATGAGAATATACAGCAGATTCTTTCAGAACTCGGATTCTCTTCTATGGGGGATGGTGAGCGATACATCAGAGGGGGAGTGGTTGAACCTAGATCGAGGAAGGAAATCAACAGATTACTATTCTTCCATCATTCCATCCATCAGAATAGTAGATGGGAAAACGAGACCATAGCACTGGAGAACTCCATTGAGCTGCGCGACGACTTCTCACTGAGGGGAAGATGCGAGATGTTTAGAGTCAATCTTGACTCAATGGTGGCCGCGCACCAGTTGCACCAAGGTTCGAACCTCCGAGGGCATCTAGTTTGGGCTCGATACCAGCACTTTCAACGCCTACTTTCCATTCGTAATGTGCCCACTGAACCCGAAGACGAGGAGATCCTTCAGTTCTTCAGGGACACAAATGATCCAGACTTGTATATGGAAAGGAACGCCATGTCTCGCTCTGAGTTTAGGAAGCTAGTTTCCCCCCTGGTTAGGAGTGGACACCTGATACAAGATTACAGAGGAGGGTTCAGAACCGTTGAGCCTTTACGAAAAATAGACTTGTGGGAGGTCAAGCGCAACTACCTTAGAAAATTAGTCGAAGACTATCCCGTAATCACTTTGAAACAGGTAGAGAGGCTGGCAGGAGCCTCATTTGCACCAGAAGAGATTAGCGATGTTATGCATGATTTCGAAGCAGATGGGACGCTGATCAAGGGATTCCTTGTAGATGATTTGCAGGATATATGCTGGGGCAGGCTGGACATGCTCGAGGGGATGGGCAAGATTGGTCGTACAAGGGATCTAGTAATACCTCCCTCGGATCCCCTGATTCACTACTTTGGAAGCTTACTAAGGGAGAGGTTTGGCTTTGGCTCCGCGTACCTAGTTTTCCATAAGGAGGAGCCGATTGCGGCATTCAAGGCAAACACAAGGAACGACAAGATAGAGCTCACTGACTTTGTAGGCGACTCTGAATTGGAAAAAGAAGCGATAAGAGTCATGAAAGAGTTTGCATGGGAGCACGACATGCCCCTTTCCGGGAAGCTATTCGATAGGATTCGTTCACGAATTGTCTGAGGGCAAGGCCTCCCTCCTACCTCGGAATCCAAGTGGCCTGAGAATCCTCATGATATGCCGGTGAAGCTCTGGGAGAAGGTCGAACAGAGCGATTGCCATTAGGAACATCGCGAATAGACTAGCCACCTTAGCAGCATAGCTATGTGCGAAGTCAAAAATTCCAATTCCCGAAAGACTCCATTCTGGATATGTATCCGTCAACCAGACTATTCCGGCATTTCTGAAAACGTTTAGAATATGAATTGTTGGAATTGCAATAAATAATGCTCTAGCCCTCCTCTTCCAGTATACCGAATTTAGGGCAACTATGGCACCTATGAATACCGCCATAGATTGCAAAGCTGAACAGGCAAGAACGAATGCCACCACGGCCTCGCCGTCCTCATTTACCAAAGGCGCGTAGAAGCCACCTTCTCCTAAGGGCTCAGTTAGGATGAACCTGTTCCCCTCCCATTCAGAGACAGGAATAGCATATTTCTCATGCCTCTCAATCATCATTGGGCCTATTTCATATCCTCCTATTCCCACGAAATCTAGCATCAAGTCCGCACTTACTGCCGTGAACTGAACGAATGCCATGTTCAGATATGGAACCCCGAAAACTAGGTAGTAGGGAACCATCGACCAAACAACAAAACCTCTCATCCAAATCCTCGTGTCTTTATTTGCACCATCTATCTTCCACTCCCAGAATGACATGGCTATACCGGCGGGTAAAGCAGCTGCAGTCATAAATATCAGAACTGGATCTGAAATTTCTACAAAATATCCACAATACAGGTAAAAGAAGAGGCCAATAAGCGGCCAAGCAGCAATAGCAAAGACTGCCGATTTACTGTCGGAATGTCTATGAAATGAGATTGCCATAAGAACCAACCCGATTGTCCCGATTATCAGTTGCATCGTCACATCTGAGACTCCCATGAATACCGCGAGAGAGCCTACTATGGCTGCCACCGGGTCCTGCATGTACACGGTGCTTTCATCAACCCGTAAATAGGATGCCCTCACCGGGTTACATGGGAATATGGGTTTCGACTTCACAGAATTTGCCGAGTCATACGCCGCCTCGCTTACGGATACACTAGAAAAACTCCCATTTTCCAGTATGAGGAAACTATGGGAAATTGTCGAGAGAGCCAGAGAGCAGGGATCGACAGTCCACTTCATAGGAAACGGCGGAAGCGCGGGAACTCCCTCTCACAGTGCTGGAGATTGGTCCAAAGAGCTGTCATTGAGAACGCTTTCTCATGTAGATAATTCTCCTGCTCTGACTGCATGGGCAAACGACACAGACTTTGAGAATGTTTTTGTGGGCCAACTGTCGACTTTTGCGTCTCCGGGTGATGTGGTGATTGGCTTCAGTGGATCAGGAAACTCTGCCAATGTGATTAACGGTATTCAGTACTCCAAAGATAATGGATGCAGTACAGTTGCAATCACAGGCAACTATCTAGGAATGAGCGGGGGCAAACTAGCTGAAATCGCCGACCTTACAATCCTAGTTCAATCTGAGTCTATGGAGCGGATTGAAGACGTCCAATTGGTTATCAATCATATCATTAAAGAGGCAGTCAAGTCCAATAATGGACTGTGATGAAAATGCTACCCCCTCACAGGCATCGATCTTCTCTTGAAGAACCCTTGAGACTCTCCAACCTCCCAGGAAATACTGATTGGTCAGGAAAAATAGCATATCTGGATAGAGACGGAGTATTGAACAAATGGAGGGAAGGCTACGTCAACAGCGCAGATGAGCTAGAGTTGCTACCCGGTGCTGGATACGCCGTCGGTCTCCTAAGAAGAAAAGGTTTCAGAGTCTGTATAGTCACAAATCAGTCTCCCGTCGGAAGGGGAATATGGGGGCATGAAACATTGTCACTAATACACGACAGTTTACAAGAACAATTGCTCAATGAGGACAAAGATGCAGAAATTGATCTCATACTTTACAGTCCATACCCACCAGATCAAGGAGCATGGGCAAGAAAACCAAGGCCCGGGATGCTGGAGGCTGGGAGACAGGTGATAGAGAATTCACAAATTAACCCCGGCCAACCAATCTCCATTTCATACGGGAAAAATTGGAATAATCGGCCTAGTGAAAAGGAGTCTATTCTCGTTGGAGACCGCGAGTCGGACATTTTGGCGGCGGAAACTTTCGGAGTTAGAGGAATACAGTGCAGTCCTGAAACTGGAATAGCAGGGGTGATTGACATGATTATCCCGCCGGATTTGGAGGGTCAAAATTGAGATGCCGACTGGGTCTTGATGACACGGATCATGTCGATGAAGGATGTACGACTTCTAGTTTTGATGAGTTGCTCTCAGAAATCCAAGAAGCAATGAATTGTGATATCCTCGAGAGGAGACTGGTCAGACTATGGCCCTTCGCCGAAAGGAGAACAAGAGGAAACGGAGCACTTGGTGCCATCATAGATATCTCAGAAAAAGACGAACTTTTACTAGAGAAAATATGCAATGATTGGTTCGATAGGCTGTTAACCAAAGTCGCCGGGTACCCGCCCTCAAAGATTCCAGTATCCCCGTGCCTTGCCATTTCATTTGACAAAGCTCCCCAGCATTGGTACTGGGATGCAGTTAGGGGCTATGTAAAACCCGAAAATATTCTTCGAGAAGCAGGAAACACCGGGGTAATTCTATTTCTGAAGAATGAAATTTCTGGAGTTGTCGGTGCTTGCGCAGCAATCTCATGGGAGAGTAATCAAAACTCTTCATGGGAACTGATCGCCTGGAGAAAAGAATCATCGCTAGGTTCCGAGAGGAGAGTATCTCCAAGATCAGTATCTCAACTCGGATCCCTATTTCCAGGAACTTTTCTAAATAGGGATCCGACAAAGGGTAAGGGATTGATTGCCCCAAGAACTCCATGCCCTGTCCTGTATGGGATTCGAGGATCTTCATCTTCCGAGGTTGAAAAGGCACATATTTGGCTACAATCGGAGAAGGGTGTGGAGAGTTGCGAATCCTATGCAATCCATCGTTCGAACCAGATTAGCGACGACCACATAGAATCAATCCACTCTGGGTCAGTTATTTGTAAACCTAGAGAGACAAAGGGGGGGCACGCCCGAGTTTCAGTATTCTCTGACGGTAAATCTCTCAATCTTGTTGCTTTCCAAGAAGGTGGGCCTGTTAACAGACTCCTCAGAACATTAGAGCCAGGAGACAAAATCACATGGGTAGGACTGAGTTCTCCTGACGGTTCAATACACTTAGAACGCTTGAGGATAGATTCTGCTAGTCCAAGGATTTTCAGTAGGCCGATGTGTTGTAGAAGGACAATGCGAAGTTCTGGGCGTAATCAGGGACTTAGGTGCCTATCCTGTGGAAGAAAGGAGAAAAAGACATGGTATTCACTTCAATTTGAGGATATACACGTATACCCTACAGGCAGGTGGCTAGAACCAACCCCATCCAATCGCCGGCATCTCTCAAGACCACTATCTCAGGGTCTCCCGGGAACAAACTGAAATGCTTAACAAACTGAAACGCTTAGGGGATAATCGATAATGGTCGCTGCAACAGAGCTGATACTAACACTAGTCATGGGGGGGATCTCCATATTCCTAATCCGTACAATCCTAGTTGTACGGAATCGAAGATTCAGATTCGCGTTAGAAGGAGAGGATGACTATAGTGGGGATGCGAAGGATCCGGCAGCTCTCTACAATCCAAATCCAGATGCACTAGAAGATATGGACTCTCTGATGGAAAGGGCCGGTTTCTCCGTGTTAGAAGATGAATAGGGGCAATGATAATTACGACTCTGCCTCGAGAAACAACTGTGAGACAAGATAACTCTGTTGAGCGGATTCCAAGAAGACCCCCTCCGGAATTCAACCATTCCGATTCCTCAATCATTTCAGGGGTAATGGAGAAAGGATTCCTGAGTGTCGCTTTAGATGACGTCAACCAGTATGGTCCCCACGCCATGATTATGCTTCTTTTTGCTGTAGCCTCTGTTACTGCACTTTTGCTTCTAGTGCCATCAGTATTTTGAGCAAAGCTCTCTAGCCAATGAAACCGAATTGTCAACTATCTGTTCCGACGAGCCAAGATGAGACTCCGGTTCGAAAAGGTTGGCGACTTCTTTTTCTTCAAAAAACTTCATTATTCCATCTAATTCTCTGCAAATATCTTGTAGATTAGAACCAGATTCGACTGCCTGCATGGAAGCCGACCTTAGCTCCTCATGAGCTAGATCCCTCGGCATGCCACGATCTACCAGCTCGAGCATTACCTTCTCTGCCATGATCAGCCCCTTTTGATCCACTATATTCTTCCTCATTCTTTCTCTGTCGACAACCAAACCTGAAAGTACCTTGTTGCATTTTGAAATAACATCATCAAGAAGAATCATCGAATGGGAAAGAGTAAACCTCTCGCTTGAGGAGTTAGCCAAGTCCCTCTCGTGCCACAAGAGTGCATTTTCGTAAGATGGTATGATCATGGAACGGACTACTCTGGCGAGGCCACATGCATTCTCTGCAGTAATGGGATTCTTCTTGTGAGCCATAGTGGAAGAACCGACCTGCTTCTCCGAGTCAAACTCCTCTGCAACCTCTCCTATCTCAGTCCTCTGGAGATTTCTGACTTCCTGGAGGATCTTCTCAATACTAGTAGCGACATTTGCCATCCACCCGACCCACTCGATGTACCTGTCCCTTCCGACCACTTGAGTAGTGGCGACGGGGACTTCCAAACCCAAGTCACCGAGAATCAGACTCTGCAACTCTAATGCTCCCTCTCCCTGTGCCGCCCCAGTTCCTACAGCTCCTAGGAATTTCCCTGTTATGCATCGGGGGCGCATTTCCTCTAGCCTAACCAGATGTCGCCTCATCTCATCCACCCAAACCGCAACCTTCAGGCCGAACGTGATAGGGACCGCAGCCTGCCCGTGCGTTCTTCCGAGCATCACTGTCCCAGACTCTCTCTCAGCGATTTCACACATATTCAGAATCAGTCCGACGAGGGATTGTCTTTGGACGTCTATACTGTCCCTTATCTGCAGGGCTACAGCAGAGTCCACAATATCATTACTAGTCGCTCCGAGGTGGATGCACCACCCCGCATCTCCTGCAGCCTCTGCCATGGCTTTTGTAAGTGCCATAATGTCATGTTTTGTCTCTGCCTCCAGTTCGTCCACCCTGTCCGCAGTGACGATTCCCGGATCAGAGATCTCCGCCACTGCATCATAATCCTCTGGAGAAACCCTGCCCATCTTGCTATGTGCCCATATCAACGCTCTTTCGACTTCAAGAGATCTCGCGTGTCTCCCCTCCCTGGACCAGATTTCCTTGGCAATATCTCTTCCATACCTGTAATCCAAAGGAGAGACCGGCATAACTACGAGTCTTCCGACCGAGGTCTCCTGTTTGAGCCTAGCGATTTCAAGAGAGCCTGCACGAAAGAATCTCCAATGAACCCCTGGAACCTTTCCAGAAAGTTTCCCCTTCGAGTATTACGTCCCTTCTCATGTGGGGGGCGCTAACTACAATCGTCTCGAACTCTCCACCTTCTCCATCCAAGTTGAACCGATGCCTCTTAGAGAGATCCCTCAATTCGTNCAGAGACTCCCCGTCAAGGGTCCTTCCTACCCAGTCCGCACTCATTCCTTCCGTAGAAACAGANGTAAATACCACTCCGAANCCATGNTCNNNAANNGACTGCATATGTTCTCNCTGGTCTTTGTGCCAGAGTGGACTGAATGAAGCAATGCCTAGTCTTTGGCACATCCTCTCAATCCTGGTCTTCTGATAGTCTGAGCGAAGTGCACCTACTACTAGTCCGTCTATATCTAGAGGGCCGGAGTGAATCACCAAATTCTCAGGAATCTCGATTCCTGGAGGGAAAATCTCATTGAAATCGAGAATATATCCTTCAGCAGTTATTGAAGACTCTAAATCTCCTACTTCTTCCTCCTCTTCTCCAAATGATATGATTGGCTTCCAGGGGACGCCCGATGATGAAGCCTGAAATGCTGTAATCCAAGTGTTTTGTAGCTGGAACATCATTGAATCATCACCTTTTACCAAGACCGTTACTAGCGAAACAACTTCCCATCCCTGTAGTTGT